>Ga0136644_10000834_pt1 | contig 24810 bp, 32 predicted proteins | sample C_130820_EF_Meta_FD_94780 | JGI IMG/M metagenome (GOLD analysis project Ga0136644, IMG submission 94780) | Freshwater microbial communities from Lake Croche, Canada to study carbon cycling - C_130820_EF_MetaG (v2) (version 2) | ecosystem: Environmental > Aquatic > Freshwater > Lake | place...
CCTTGTCTTGCTGTAGAAATTAAGAGATATTTTATTACAAAACAATATCCTGATGAAATAAGGGTAGAGGAAGAATTATTAAATGAGATAAAGCCAGCCAGAGTTTGGCAAAATCAATCTGCACACAATCAAGAACTTGTGCCGTTATCTATTTCTCTTAGAGACTATCAAGAGGAGATAGTTAAGACTGCTCTTAAATCAGGTAGGGGAACAGTTGTACTAGCGACAGCAGGTGGCAAGACTCTTACAGCAGCATCACTCTTAGCTAAACTTCATCAACTAAATACAAAAATAAAATGCTTGTATATTGTTCCTGATTTAAGCCTTGTAGAGCAAACATCTAAAGACTTTGCTTCTTACAATGTTCCTTTCTCTTGCAGCAAATGGACAGGTAGTCATAAACTGGATCTCAATACAAATGTTGTTATTGCCAATCTTGGTATTTTACAAAGTAAGAATAGTGATATAACTTGGATTGAGGATGTAGATGTATTGTTTGTTGACGAGGTGCATAAGATTAGAAGAGGGAATGAAATTAATAAAATAATCAAAAAGATAAAGACGCCTGTTCGCTTTGGATTAACAGGCACTATGCCTGACTGTTTGCTTGATCAGTGGAATATAATAGGTAAAATTGGACCTATTCTTTACGAGAAGACAAGCTATCAGTTACGCTTAGAAAGCTATGTGAGTAACGTTACAGTGCAGGTATTGATGCTAAGCTACAAAACACTTCCTACATATCCAAAAGAACTTAAAAATGCATCTGATAGATACAGAGCAGAGATTAACTTCTTAATAAAAAATAAATTTAGAAATACTGTATTATCTAAGGTTGCATGTAAAACTTTAAAGAATACTTTAATATTAGTAGATTACATTGAGCACGGTGAAACAGTTTATAGTTCCGTTAAACAAACATGTAGCGATAAACAGGTATATTTTATCCGCGGTGAAGTAGAAGTTGAAGAGAGAGAACAAGTTAGAAAATTAATGGAAGAACATGATAATGTAGTTGTAGTGGCTATTTCAAAGATTTTTTCCACAGGAATTAATATCAAGAATTTACATTATATTGTTTTCGCGGGCGGCGGTAAAGCTAAGATAAGGATATTACAGTCCATCGGAAGAGGTTTACGGTTGCATAAGGATAAGGATAAGCTTATAATCATAGACATTGCTGATAATCTGCAATATGGTTATCAACATTTTGATAAACGAAAACATTTATATGAAAAAGAAAATATCGCGTACCAGATCAAAGAAGCACAAGAATAAGCAGCAAGCCGGGGAGACTGATAGTGATGTTGTTGCAGCTGATGAACTGACCCTACCACCTGTAGAAGAAATTACTACTATTCTTGATCCTACCTTTCAGAAACCTGGGGCAAAAAAACCTAGAGGTAAAGAAAAAGTACACTATGTGAATGGCCGCGAATTCGAAGAAGAAATACGTGTATATTATAATACAGACCATATTTCAATTAAGTTAGGAGAATCAATCACAAAGATAGCTCAAGGATTGTCATATGCACCTAATTTTATTAATTACTCATACAAAGATGATATGATAGGGGATGCTCTTGTTAAGATGGTTTCAGCTCTCAAGAATAAAAAATTTAAGCTAGATTCTGGCTTCAGTCCTTTCTCTTATTTTACAACCATAGCATTTCACGCTTTTATTAACAGGATAAAGAAAGAAAAAAAGCATCACGAGACAATTACTAATTATAAGGACCGCGTGTATACCGATTTAATGACATCACATGATGGTGAGACATCGTACCATATATACGTAGATCCTTCTTCCAATAATGACGACAACGAGAATTATAACTCCTCCGGAAACTAAAGACTTCACTGTACGTAGCGAGAAGATTTGTTGCATTGCAGATCTCCATATTGGCGTACATCAGAACAGTATTTTCTGGCATGATATAGCCTTGAAATGGGCTTTATGGCTCAAGATTGAGCTTAATAAAAAAAATATAAAAGATATTTTTATATTAGGCGATGTATTTCACTACCGCGATGAAATAGCAGTAAACACATTACATGTTGTTAATGAGATTTTTAAGATATGGAATGATTTTAATATTGTTATTATAGTAGGTAATCATGATTCGTACTATAAAGATAGAGCAGATATAAATTCTCTAGCACTTTTTGATGGCTGGAAAAATATTACAATTATTTCTAAAGTCACAAATACTACTGTATTAGGTAGAAAATGTTCCTTTGTACCCTGGGGATACAATACAGCTGAAATAGCTATTTCAGATATAATTTTTGGCCATTTTGAGATTGAGAGTTTTAAGATGAATAGCTATAAGCTTTGTGACCATGGTACAAAAACCGATGAACTTCTAAGCAAGGGATCCCTTGTGTTAACGGGTCATTTTCACCTTCGTGATGAGAGAAATTACAATGGTAAAAGAATTGTATATGTTGGCAACCCTTTTCAGATGGATTTTAGCGATACAGGTACAACAAAGGGATACTATGTTTTAAATTTAAAAGATCTATGCTTAGATTTTACTGAAAACCCTATTTCACCGAAGCACAAGAAAATATTATTAACAGATTTAATTGCTAATACAAAGCAAGGAGCTGTAGTAAAGGATCAAAACGACCTCAAGAAAATACAATCAGAAATTGAAGGCAATATTGTAAAGCTTATTATTGATATGAAGGTTGCACCTGATCATGTTGATACCTTACTCAAGAAGCTGGCTGTTTATAAACCGTTTTCTATTTCTGTTGATTATTCCTTAGTTAGTAACGAAATACAGATTAATGATGATACTAACCTGGATGTATCTGGTGTTGATATATCTAAGGCTATAGAAGAATTTGTTAATCTACTAGATATTGAAGATAAAGAATTTATAATAAAATACAGTCAAGATCTATACAAGAAGCATAAATGAAGAGTATACAATTTAACAAAATAACAATAAAGAATTTTCTTTCTGTTGGTAATGAACCTGTTACTGTAGAGTTTAGACCAGGTCTGCATATTATTACCGGTGTTAACAGAGATAAGGACGATAGGCGCAACGGTGTAGGTAAATCCACAATTGCGGATGCTATTTACTTTGCGGTATTTGGTGAGACATTGCGCGACCTTAAGAAAGAATTCGTTATTAATAATGTTAATAAAAAAACGTGCGAGATAAATCTCGAGGCTACAGTAGCAGGTTATAATAATAAAGAAACTATACAGATTATAAGAACCTTGGACCCTTCCAAATGCTACATATACATAGACGGTGACGATAAAACACGCGACAGCATATCAAATACCAATGCATTCATTATGTCGAAGTTTGAATGTACACCAGAAATATTTCAGAATTGTGTAATTATGACTGTTAACAATACAGTCCCCTTTATGGCAAAAAAGAAGCAAGAGAAGAGAAAATTTATCGAAGACATCTTTAATCTTTCTGTTTTTAGTAATATGTTAAATGATGCAAAGAATGATATTAGTGAACGCAAGAAGACATATGAACTGCATGCTGCACGCTTCGATGAAGCTAGCAGTACACTTGAGACACTAAAGAAACAGGCTGAGAGTATTAAGCAAGAGAAAAAATTTAAAAAAGAAAAATATTTGACTAGAAAACAAAATAATGAAAAGGAGTTAACCTCTCTCACATCTCTTGTTTCTAAATTTCAAATCTTTGATGCTAATAAGAACAAAGATGATATACAGCTTCTAAATACAAAGCTTGAAAAAATAGATGAGAGTATAAAGAAGATCCGCGATCAAGTATCATCTATGAAAACGCAGATTGATATTAAGGAAAAAGACATATCAAAAATAGGCACAGATAAAAATAAATGCCCTATTTGTCTTAAACCTGTAACTGACCACGACAAAGTAATGATCAAAGAGGAGAGGAAAAAACTTAAAGATGAAATACGCGATACAGAAACTCAGATCAAACAATTAGTTGAAAAAGAAGAAGAGCAAGCTGATCTTGATTTAAAAATTAACAAAGCAATTGAATCGCTCAAGCAAAGACACAATGAATATCAGCTCAAGCTCAAGGAACAAGAAAATATTAAGCAACGCATCGAACAGCTTAACAAATGGCAAAAAGAGCTAGAGGTTGATCTACAGGATATTGATCAGAGTAGCAATCAAGCTGAACTCTCGCTATCTGAGCATGAAGAAAAAATTAAATGTATTTCTAATAAAATTGAAGAGCTTAAGAAAGATCTAGCAAAGCTTGATGTAGTTAAGTTTGTAATGTCAGAAGAAGGAGTTAAATCATATATAGTTAAGAAAATATTACAAATTTTTAACACTAAGCTAGCTTACTATCTTAAGAAAATGGACGCTAATTGCATCTGTAAGTTCAACGAATATTTTGAAGAGAGCATCATTGATGATAAAGGCAAGGAGTGCTCTTATTTTAATTTTAGTGGTGCAGAACGCAAAAATATTGATTTAGCATGTTTGTTTACATTTATGGATATACGCAGACTTCAAGGTGATGTGTCATTTAATTTCTCTATATATGATGAGTTATTTGATTCATCGCTCGATGAAAAAGGCGTTGAGCTGGTTATCGCAATTTTAAAGGAAAGAGTAGAAAAATTTAAAGAATGTGCTATGGTTATTAGCCATCGCAAAGAAAGCATTAAAGCAGCAACAGGTGATATTATTTTTCTTGAGAAAACTAATGGTATAACAAAGCGTGTAAATTACCTTGAATATCAAGGAGACTAGGTTAAGATATATAACATGTTCAATGTTTCACCCTTCCCCTCACCGTTTGCAACTCCCTTTGGTACCGGCAGTGTACAAGGTGCATCTCGCTTACCTGAGCCACTCCCTGCCCCACCAGAGCTATCTCTCAGTCGTGCTTTAAATTACTACGCTGATTATAGTGGCTGTGGGTTTTGGAGAATGATATGGCCAGAACATCTCCTCAACGCTCATCAAAAAATGATTGTCCATGGTAGTACAGTAATGGTATTAGATCCAAATTATTATAGAGGCGTAAAAGCTATTCGTATTCAACGTCAAGCTACAGAGCATCAATTGAGATTTGTCAAACATTTAAAGGAGATACAGAAACAGGTCGGATTTCGCCTTATATATGAAATTGATGACTTGGTCTTCCATGAAGACATACCTGAGTATAATAAGTTCAAGCCCGCTTTTACTGATCCTAATATTCGCAAGTATTGTCAAGAGATTATGGAGCTATGCGATGAAGTTACAGTAACATGTAATTTCATGAGAGATTACTACAAGAGTAAGACAAACAATAAAAATATTACAGTAATTCCAAACTACCCGCCGAAGTGGTGGATGGGTAATTTTTATAATGAAAAGCGCATATCTGAGAATTATGATCTTTATGAGAAAAAACCACGCATTCTTTATGCAGGTTCCGGCGCGCATTTTGATGTAGAGAATAGGGTAGGTCAAGATGATGATTTTGCGCACGTTTGTGAAGTGATTGCTAGAACAGCAGACAAATTTCAGTGGGTTTTTCTTGGCGCCTTTCCTCTGCCACTTGGAAGTCTTGTAAGAAGTGGCAAGCTTGAATTTCACCCTTGGGAAAGCTTGTACCGGTATCCAGAAAAAATCTACAACTTAAGAGTAAATATGATGGTTGCACCACTTCAAAATAATACTTTTAATAAAGCGAAAAGCGATTTAAAGCATATTGAAGCTTGCTGCTATGGTGTACCAATTGCATGTCAAGATATGGTAACTTACGAAGATGCTCCTATTAAGTTTAAGACCGGTGATGAGATGGTAGATCAAATAGCTGACACACTTTCTAGGAAGGGAAGATATATGAATTTATCCGCAAAATGTAGAAAACTTGCTGAATCACGTTTTCTTGAGAATGAGGAAAATATTTCAAAATATTACGAATTATATAATTTCCCTGTCAATGCCCCGGAGCGTGTTTTGCTTAGCAAGATTAATAGCTATTGATATAGCTAATAGGTCATTATATAATTAATTGTGTTCCGGAACGTAGCATATATCCCGAAAGACCAGCTTATACGTCTCTTTACATGGGATGAGAGCGGAAAGCGTATAAGCTACGACACTACTTTTGAACCATACATATATGTAGAAACAAATGGAGAGAGCGATATATCAAGTATATTCGATACGAAGTTAAAAAAGAAAAAATTTAAAAATCAAGCAGAGAGAGGCCGCTATTTAAAAGATAATAGCATAACTAGGGTTTTCGAAAATCTAAATGTACAGCAACAATTCTTAATTGATAATTTTTGGGAAAAAAACGAGAGCGATAATTTCACTAAGCACTCACTTAAGGTTTTATTTATAGATATTGAAACTTATAGCCCCGATACTTTTCCATCCCCTTCGAACCCCGAGCACCCAATTAACGTCATTACTGCATATGATTCATTGAGAAAAACCTTTATTACCTGGGGTCTCAAAGATTATGCTTCTAAGCAAAACAATGCAACCTATTACAAATGTAGAACAGAGAAGGAATTGTTAGAAAAATTTCTTAATTATTTTGTATCAGATTATCCTGATATTTTATCTGGATGGAATAGTGAGTTTTTTGATGTACCCTATATCATTAATCGCATAACAAAAATACTCGGTGAAGATAATACAAAGCGACTCTCACCTGTAGGTAATTTGCGCCCTGTTACATTTATGGGTAAATTTGGTAAGGAACAGGTACACTGGCATATTGAAGGTGTATCCTGTGTTGATTATCTTGATATCTATAAGAGATTTTGCCCTGTTTTGCGCGAGTCATATAAATTAGATGCAATTGGTGAAGTTGAGCTTGGTGAGAATAAGATTGATTACGGTGACACCGATCTTGCTACACTTGCGGATGAAAATTGGGAGCTATTTATTGATTACAATATACAGGACGTCAATCTTCTAGTTCGCCTTGAAGAAAAATTACAGTACTTAAAATTATTGCGCATGATTGCATATGCAGGCCTAACCACTTTTGAAGGTGCTCTAGGCTCCTTATCTGTTATTACCGGATTATGCGCTATTAGAGCAAGATATCACAACAAGCGCATCCCAACCTTTAAAAAAGGTAAAGAAGACAGTGAACAAAATGCTGGTGCATACGTTGGCGAACCGTTAAAGGGGTTTCAGGAGAATATTGTGTCTTTTGATGCTAATAGCTTGTATCCCAACGTAATGATCACACTAAATCTATCACCCGAGACAAAAATTGGTTCAATAGTAGATAAAACAGATAAAGAGATAACAATACAGCATGTTAATGGTCAGAATTTCAAACTTACAACTCAGAGTTTTTTAAAATTTATTGAAAAAGAAAAGATAGCTATCTCCAAAGCTAAAGTTTTATTTACACAAAAAAAGAAAGGCATAATACCTGAGACTGTTGATCATTTTTATAAAAAGAGAGTTGAAATTAAGAAACAATTAAAAAGTTTAAAGAAAAAATTAATTACTATAGACAAGACATCAAGAGAATATGTAGACCTTGAAGCACAGGTTGAAAATCTTAATATTACCCAACACACAATAAAAATTCTTATAAATACAATTTACGGTTACTTTGGAAATAAACATAGCCCGCTTGGCGATGATGAGTTGGCTGAATCAATAACCTTAACTGGTCAAGCTGTAATTAAAGAATCTAATCGCCTGCTTGAAGAATATATTAAAGCAAGAGCAAGTCTAACCGATGAAGACCTAAGAAAGGATACACCCATTATATATAATGATACTGACAGCTCCTATGTTTCAATTAAACATATTGTTAACAACACAGGGTTAAAAATGTTAGACAATAAAGGCAAAATAACAACAGCCTATTACAATCAAGTACAAGATATGGAGGATTATTTGAACCGAGAAATTACTAAATGGGGACATTCATCTCTTGGCTCAATTGATTGCAGGTTAAATTTCAAACGTGAAGCTATTGCTGATACAGGCCTATTTTTACAAAAAAAGAGGTATGTTCTCCATGTACTTGATGAGGAGGGTATACCATGTGACAAGTTTAAGTATACAGGAGTTGAGGTAGTACGTACTACTATGCCTGCGCCTATCAAGCCATACGTCAAGAAAATTATTGAAACTATGCTTCTAACAAGAGATTTAAACCAGACAAATAAAATTTTTAATGAAACTTATGATATATTTAAAGAATTACCTGTAGAAGATATTGCATTTGTTATGGGCGTTAAGGGCTATGAGAAATATGCAGCACAGTGTGACACATTCAATGTAGCAAAGCATATGCCTATTCATGTAAGAGCAGCTTATTTTTATAATATGTTTTTAAATAAGTTCAAAATTGAACGCAAATACGAAACCTTAACTTCAGGAGACAAGGTAAGATATCTTTACGTGAGACAACCCAATCGCTACGGTATTAATATTATTGGTTACAAATATACGTATCCTAAGGAGTTTAGAGACATTTTTGAGCCAGATAGAGAGAAAATGTTTGAGAAAATTATTTTTTCCGTAATTGATAGATTCTATGAATCTGTAAATTGGAAGCTTAAAACACCAGGTACACAAGTACAAACAGATTTGTTTGATCTTCTGAAAATTAATAGTTGATTTTTATTACAGACTATTATATATTTGTTATATGAGCAAACAAAACATCGTTACTTTTATTGATCACATTGGCCGCACAATTATTGGTGAGCAGCACGCAGATTCGGATAAGAACAAGCTTGTTGTCAAAAACCCCGCTATCATACACGTACAGCCCACCCAGCAGGGGCAACTCAATGTGCAAACTATTCCACTATTTTTCCGTGAGTTTGTTTCGGAGAAGACACGCGCAGACGGAACAGTATGGTCTTTTAGACGCGACAATATTGTTGAAGGCTTGCAAGTTGATAATGAACCACGCTTAATTGAGCAGTATAATAAGCTCTTTACAGGGGTAGTTGCTGGTGCCCCTGGTGTGGCTCCTACTGCAGAAAAAGTTGTCAAACTATTTGATGAATAATAGTTGATATTACATCAACTGCATACATACTCTTAAGATGAGTAAAGATCTTAATAAAATATTTGCTTCGTTGGATAAGCTCAATAGCGAAGCATCAATGTTAAATGAAAATGCACTTAGTAAAGTTGATGAATGGTTTGATACAGGATGTTATGCTCTTAATGCTATTCTCGGCGGCAATTGCCGCAGTGGCGGTGTACCTAAGGGGAGAATAACAGGGTTTTCTGGTCCTAGTCAGACAGGTAAGACATTTATTGTTAATAAGATTCTTGCCACTGCTCAGAAGAAAGGTCTTACTCCAGTTATATTTGATACTGAAATTGCTATTGATGAGAATAGCACAAAGGGAGTTGGATTAGACCCAGAAGGTACAAAATATGTACCAGTAGATACTATTGATCAATGCCGTAATCAAATCAGTGCATTCCTTGATAGCGTAATTGAGAATAACGCGAGAGGTAAGTTTATTATTAGTATTGACAGTCTGGGTAACTTGGCCTCGCAGAAAGAGCTAGACGACGTGGCTAAGGATAAATCTGCATCAGACATGGGCCTTCGCGCCAAGTCTTTAAAGAGTATGTTCCGCACATTAACCTTCAAGGCTGCTAAGGCTGGGGTAACAATTCTCTTCACTAATCATACATACGAGGATCCCGCTTCAATGTTTCCTAGTCTTGTAAAGAACCAAGCTGGTGGTTCAGGGCCAGTGTATATGGCTAGTATTCTTGTACAGCTGGCTAAACGTCACGAGAAAGAGGGTGAAGGCGATTCTATGGACGCTGAAGATAAGAAGCTTGCTGAAGCTAACAAATATTCTGGTACAACTCTAAGAGCATTAACCGTTAAGAATCGCTTTTTACCACCATTTTTAGAGACTGAAATGTATTTATCTTTTAAGACAGGGCTTAACAAATATAGTGGGTTGCTCGGCATGGCAGCTGCAAGAGGTATTGTTGAACAAAATGGAGCAACATATACTGTTGGTGTTACTAGTGGTAAGTACAAGAAGGGTGATAAACTGGGTTATGCAAAGACTTTTGCTAAAGACCCTGCTTTCTATGAGGAGTTTATTATACCTGAACTTGACAAGCGCTTAGCAGAGGAATACAAATATAATACAAATGAAGCGCAAGACGAAGAAACACCAGTCGAGTAAAGCAGTAGTCCCCATTTCTGGTGGAATGGATAGTACTGTACTGCTACATTTAGCTGCAAGTCGGTATGATAAGATAATTGCAGTTAACTATGATTATGGTCAAAAACACCGTGATAAAGAGCTCAACTGTGCATCATTTCAAATTGAATCTATTGATATGCCGGTTGATAGTCAGCACATAAAATTACCATTTTTTAAAGATATTTGCCAAGTTTCCTCACTCCTCAACAGGAAGATCGCAGTTGCCAAGGCAAAAGATGTTATGGGTGACCCACAGACGGTAAACTATGTCCCTTATAGAAATTTAATGCTACTCAGTATTTCATTAGCTATTGCAGAAAATTACGGTGCTAGTACAGTTTTCCATGGAGCTGCACAAGCTGATAGCGTTGCAGGATTTTGGGACGGAAGCGAGGAATTTTTAGAACAAATTAATAAACTATCAGCACTTAACAGGAGAAATAAAATTACAGTTCAAGCGCCTTTAATTGATAAGTCTAAGAAGGAAATCATTAAATTGGGTATAAAGCTTGATGTCGATTTTAGTCAGACCTGGACTTGCTATGAGGGAGAAGCACAAGCTTGCGGTGAATGTACTGCGTGCTCTTTGAGAATAAAAGGCTTCATGGATGCAGGGTACATAGACCCATTAACCTATAAGATATCGTTACCTTGGGAAAAATATAAGTGTAAAGAGATTAGTCGCCAAAGCTGAAGCTACCTGGATCGATTCCTCTTCCTCTGCTGATATAGCCTAGTTCTTTTGCTGCTTGCCCTGCATCATCATACTCCGGTACATCATCAATATTTGTCACTTCACCGGTACCTTCACCTTCTTTAGACTGTACTTCTACCTGTTTCTCCTTCAATACACCTGCTTCTTTTAATTTATCAAGTAAATCATAAGATTTTACTTTAATTGTATCCTCCTTACTCCTGCCAGGCGCTTCATTAAATTCTTTAATTGCTGCTTTAAGCACACCCAATATCTCTTTCTCTCCTACATCTTCATCAGGCAAACTATTGACCAATGTTTTAATATTTCTGTCTACAAGTTTTACAGCTTTATCAATTTCATACACTGTCTCTGTTTTTGTAGTTTTTGACACAGCTGCTTGTATGGCAGGCTTAACTTTATCAGCCTGTACTGCTACACCACCAGTTGCATCATCTTTTACAACAATGTTAAGCATGTTACGAACTATTCTAGTAGTATAACCTGCTTCCGTCTTGCCTAGTCCTAATTCTTTTTGAATTAAATTCTGTAGATCATTTCTCAATTTCATTTCATTACCAGGATAAAAGAGATTGTACTCAACACCATCAACAGTATGTGATTCTGGCTTGAAGAGTGCCGCTTGAATCTTCTTAACCAGTTCATCTGAAACTTGTTTCATTGTTTTTCCTGTTTTTGCTGCAACCTTCTTTATACCATATCCACCACCAGGAGCTGCCTGAAGCGCTGGTTCAGATATATCTAAATCACCTGATGCATATGCAGGAGGCGCTTCGCTTAGCATCTTTTTCTTGTTAAAATAAGCTTCAAATATGAGTTTAGCATCTTTATTCATCTTGAATTATTTATGCTTCGATATTATAATAATCTGATGTGCGGAATATTTGGCTCTTCAGAATACAGTAAATACGTAAAGCTTTACGATCAAAATAAGAAGAGAGGTAACTTCTCATACGGTGGACTCTTTGTTGACACCAAGATACACGCTATTGTAAAGACACAAGGAACCTTTAATTTCAAAGGTAAGCTAAGCATTGAGATGAAGGGTAAGACATCAAAGCCGCTAAATAGCTTTAAAAACTACTTAGGGCACACACAAGCACCCACATCCTCGAAACGCGAGTATTCTCACAAGACAACACACCCTTTCAGTGAGAAGCAATGGTACGTTGCACACAACGGTGTACTCTCAAATCATAACACCTTACGCAAAGGTCTCAAAAAGTTTAAAAGTATAAATGAAGTTGATACCTCAGTTATTCCACCTCTGATATATATGCACACAACTAAGTCAAAGAATGAAGTCAAGGGCATCTGTGAAGCTCTATCTTTACTAGAAGGTACCTTTGGTCTTTGGATTTATAATGATAAAACAAATAGCGTATACCTTGCTCGCTCAGGCAGTACCCTTTATGCCAATTATTTGACCAATGATTTTTCTTCCACTACTGCAATAGGCTTCAAGCCTCTTGAAGAAGGTATACTCTATCTTCAAACTGTAGAAGGTCTTACTGCAGTCGGCGACTTTAAAACAAATTCACCATTTTTTTCATAATGAGCATTGCTTTTTTTAGCGCAACAAGAAATAAGATAACTGATACACTTTACTATAAGAGTATAACTAAGATTGCAGAAAAAGATTCCAATATCACTCCTTTTTTTGAAAGCTACAATAAAGCAGGTCTCAGCAAATGCTACAACACCTTCCTGGAAAAGCAGATTAATAATTTTGAATACATAGTGTTTTGTCATGATGACATTACAATTGATGACTATAATCTTACTAGCAAGCTTGAACTTTATCACAAGCAGTATGACATTATTGGTCTCGCAGGCGGTATCAACCCTGTCGTACGCCAACCAGCGCTGTGGCACTTGATGTGCGGTGGTTTTAGTAGCGGCAACCTAAGAGGAGCAGTAGCACACTATATTAATGATCAAACTCTTCATGTAACTAGCTTTGGCGCTACTCCAAGCCGAGTTGCTGTGCTGGATGGGTTATTTTTAAGCTTAAAAACAGAAAGTATCAAAGCTACTGGATGGAAGTTTAACGAGAACTACACATTTCATCATTACGACATAGCAAGCTCACTTGATGCAAACAAACTAAAACTCAAGCTTGGAGTTGCACCTATATGGGTAATTCACAAGTCACCAGGGCTTATGAACATCAACGATACTGTATTTACCCAAAGTCAGATAAAATTTTTAAGAGAATATTCGAGTTAGGGTATATAATAAGATTATGCAGAAGCTTGATCTAGATTTTTTTGAGAATGTAATCATGTATAAGTCTCTAACTGATGAGACTTATCTTGCATCTATAGTAGATTATCTCAATCCACAATTCTTCAAGAACACTGACATTAAAAATATAGTCACAATTATTAAGGATTTTTATAATCGTAGAGGAGTAAAACCCACACCTACAGAAATTAAGAGCTATTTAATAACAGAAGAACTTAAGAATAGCTTTAAAAAAGTAGTTACAAGCTTCGATTCTTTCGATAAAAATTTTAACGCTGATGAACTTGCAAGCAATACAGAAACCTTCTTTAAAGAGAAAGCTGTTTACTATACAATGCTTGAAGTTGTTGATGACATTAACAAAGGATCTGTAGATACTAGTCAGGTGTTACATAAATTCGAGAAAGCATGCAATCTATCTCTAACAACCAACATAGGATTAGATTTACTAGAGAATGCTGATTTAATTGTAGAGGATCTTAATAAGGTGGAGAATTTTATACCTTCAAAGTGGAAGTGGTTAGATGATAAAATTGGTGGCGGTTTTCTAGAGAATGGGAGAGCTATTTATATCTTTGCTGGTGAGACTAATATAGGGAAGAGTATATTCTTAGGTAATATTGCTGTCAGCATAGCATCTCAAGGTAAAACCGTTCTCCTAGTATCTCTTGAAATGCCTGAGATGATATACGCCAAACGTATATGCACCAATATTACAAAAATACCCTACAGTCACTTAAAATCAGAATCTTCAACTCTCTATCAGCAATTAAAGGAATATAAGGATAATACAAATAATGCTAAGATAATTATTAAGGAGTTTCCACCATCCACTATCACACCAAACCATCTCAAAGCGTTTATGAAGAAGCTGGTGAATCAAGGAATTAAGCTTGATGCACTTGTTGTGGATTATGTTAATTTATTACACACTACACTAGGCAATACTACATATGAAAGAGTAAAGTATATAACAGAGCAACTCAGAGCATTATCATATGTTTTTAATATACCAGTAATTTCTGCTACTCAGCTTAATCGGCAAGGCTATGAAATTAGTGACCCCGGCTTAAACACTCTTTCAGAATCTATGGGATTAGGCTTTACTGCAGATGTTATTTTAAGTATTTGGCAGGAAGATGCAGATAAAGAGCTAGGTGTTATAAAGATGGGTATGATGAAAAATAGATTTGGCGCTAACTTCGGTTCTGTTAATATGCGTATAGATTATAGCACTTTAACGTTAACAGAAGATGAAATTAATAATGAAACTGAAGCTTCAACATCTTCAATATCTACACTCTCAAACCTTTCGTTAGCGTAGTTGACTTTTGAGCTACATCTATAAATCTATATGTGGCAACCGAATCTGTAAAAAAGGATATATTTCAAGGGGTTATACCGCTTGGAGCCTCAAAAACACCCTACAAAATAGCAAGTGCATTTGCTGTAGACAGGTACGATGAAACTGCTGACAATATTATTGCTTTTTTACAATGTAATGTTGCTTTGGTTGTCAATATTGAGAAGAGAATAATTTTTATAAAAACCTCTAATTGTATTTTGCATGCTGGTAATCTTGCTAGTAAATTATTTGAAGGAGGAGGAATTGAGACGTTAGCTGTAGGTAAAGTTAATGATAACTTTATAAAAATATCTAAATTACTCTACCCACTGCAGTCATGAGCCACAATCCGCTAGATAAAATAACTCAATTTGAGCTATTACACTTATTTCTTTCTTTCTGTACCTTCTGCTCATTACTTGACGCGAAAAAATTAAATCTTGCTAACATCTTTCTCCTCGTTCTTAAAGAAAAAAAATACAGAACATTATTAACAAATTATTGTGACTTTAAAAATGAATATCATAGTTTAAAATATTTCTTGCAATTCGACACAACATTGTATAAAAGTAAGTATATTATGAAATTTATTAACTCCAAGAATTTTAGCATTTTATGAACCAAATCAACGCAGAAGTCAAATTAAATAAAAACAAATGTACAGACAAAGCATACTTTGATAAAATGTATAAAAAATTTAGCTTTGAGATGCAGAAAACATTTATACTTGAGGAACTCAGATTAAAAAGCAGATACGTCAAGCCCAGTCAATACAAAAAGTTAAAAGCACAATCCTTACGCAATAAGTGGAAGTACTTGAAATGATATCAGATTTCGAAAAAAATATATATAATTCTTTTCTTAAAAACTCTAGAGCAAACTCAAATAAACCATACACCTATAGAAAGGATTTTTCTAATTTAGATGAAAAAGTCTTTATTTGTCTCAAGAAGCTATCCAGTTTTTTTAACCGCAATAAAAGTGTTAAGCTTGATGATTTCTTCCGCGCACCTTATGTTGTATATTCAGATAGCAGTTACATAGATCTTTCTTTCTATACGACTCTAAAAGCCGCCAAAGCCTATACCATCTTTCAGAAACAACGTGAAAAGCTGGAACCCGATGATACAGATCAACTTTCTTCAACAAAAGATTCATTTAAGTTTATTGCTGAATTTTGTAGACAAAATAATATTAGCATTGATAACTACATATCCCTCAAAGATAAAAATATATTTACATTTCTCGTACATTTAAAGGAAAGAAAAATTAACATTTACAGTCTCCTTACCTTTAACAATTTTGAGAGAAATTTTAAAGCATCTGATAATGAAGTTGTTAGGTTTATGCTTGGTGATGATTTTGTCAGCAATCTTAACACATTTAAAGTTAAATACTTTAATTCCAAGAAGTGTAGACCCTTTGCTGAAACCTGTAAAGAAAAAATCAAAAAAAAGCTTGAACTCATCACATAACATTATATCATAAGACTATGAATTCATTTACCTCCTCAATGTTTGAGAGCATCAAGACTGCTCTAACCAAAGACAATCAAAACTCTTCTAATAAAGCCAAAGACTTTATACGTACTGAAGTAGGCAATACTTATACTGTTAGATTACTGCCCTTTATTAAGGATCCAACTAAGACCTTCTGCCATTATTATTCTTATGGCTGGAATAGCTTTTCAACTGGTCAACTTGTTACTGCAGTGAGCCCTACTACCTGGAACCAGCGTGACCCTATCGCAGAAGAGCGCTACAGGATTCTCAGAACTGGTACTGAGCAAGAAAAAGAAAAAGCTCGTGGTATTGTTAGAACAGAGCGCTGGCTTGTGAATTGTTATGTTATTAATGACCCTGTAAATGCCGAGAACAATAATAAGGTTAAGATTCTTCGCTTCGGAAAGCAGCTTCACAAGATTATTATGGATGCAATGGAAGGTGAAGAAGCAGAAGAATTTGGTCCCAGAATTTTTGATCTTTCTCCTAAGGGTGTTAACTTGAAGATTAAAGTCGAGAAACAAGGAGACTATCCGACATATGTTTCCTCTAAGTTTACAACCCCAAAAGAGATTGAAGGCGTTGATGAGGACTCATATGATAAGATCTATAAAGGTGTTTTTGATCTCGAGTCGTACCTAACTGTCAAGAGTTATGATGAGCTAAAAGACATGCTTAACAAGCACTATCACTGCAGTGAAGATGTAGAGGTAGTTGAGAAAGAGAAAGCTGCTCCTGTAGCTAGGACAAGTGCGCCAGTACCTGTAGTTGAAACTAAGAGTACTGCCTCTGCGACAGTTGATAGTGACGAAGCTTTAAAAAAGCTTTTAGACGATCTATAAAAAATGGACACATTTAGAGATATATCTGCTGAAGAAGCTAAGCTGCTAGCTATCCAATTTATTGGACAGCAGATGGGTGAGATTAAAGATCTCAACAGCCGTGTTATTAATGATTCTGCAACATTACAACGTGTTAATGTGGATGTTAACAACATAATTAAATCGATACCCAAATCAGAAGCTCCAAGATCTGAGCAAATATCAGCACAACCATTACAAGCAACGAGCATCTCACATCCTATACCTACACCTGTAAACGTACCTGCTTCTATAGATTCTAGTGCTATCATAGAGAGATTAGATGTAATTGTAGCTAAATTGGATACTATTGTTAGCGCACTTAATAAAGCTTGATATCACACTTGCACTTGTTAAAATAGAATAATGAGTTTATGCCTACAAGACAAAGCTTCTTTTCTCAATAATTTTCTTATTCCTGTAAGCAAGGTTACTAACAGCGCTGTTCTCAACATACAACCAAAGCAAATATCGACACTTATTGCCACCTCTGACAATACGATTATTCTCAACGCCATCTATAGCTTGAGCGAAGAAGTTACACCTACACAATTAAACATTCCTGATTTAAGCAAGCTAACCCGTATTTTATCTATCATTAATCAAGACAGTATTACTCTTGAATTAGATAATAATTCGCTTTCATACAAGTCAGCTGACATGCGATTTAAGTATCATTTATTTGAAAATGGTATTATATCTGTTCCCAAGCTAAGCATGGAGAAACTCAACGAAGTTAAGATGGATGGAGCATTTAAACTACAGTATGCTGATCTGCTTAGTCTTATTAAAGGAAGTACTATAGCATCTGATACTAATAAAATATATCTATCATTTAAAGATGATACTGTGCACGGCGAACTAACAGATAAAGCTAGACCCAACGTTGATTCATATGGATTAAAGATATCAACAAATTACGCAGGTCCACAGCTAGCTTCAACTATACCGTTGAATTTTGAAGTGTTTAGAATAATTTCTTCTATGAGGTTTAAAGAGTTAAACTGCACATTTTCATCAAAAATTGGAGTTTTTGTGTTTGAAACCAAATTAACTAATACAGGTATAAAATTTATTGTTTCTGCGTTAGCTAATTGATTTATGACGACATCAAATAATAAACTAAGAACGCCAGCATATTTCATTAAGAGATTACGAGATAATGGATTTGTTGTCTTAAGGTTATTTTCTGTTTATGCTAAGAGTGACCCGCGTCGCTGGACAGTTATGATAAACCCAAGCTTCAATTCTGTTATGTGCACTTGTTATGCTAATAAAAATGAGCTTGGAGAAACACTTTTTGAATTTGATGACGGTGGTGAGAGAATACCAAAGAATTTCTTTCTTAAGACAGATAGTATGCAGGTTGTTGTGGATTTTCTCATGAAACACGGTATTTCCAACTGTGATTACCCGGGCCGTAGTAGATACTACTCTAAAACATTAAATACTTTAAATGAAAAAAGACTCCAAGAGCAATGACAAGTCTTTAGAAAATTTCGATCCTGCTAAGCATGAGGAAATTAAAGATCTTACAAATAAAGCTATCTTTAATTTCTTACAAGGAAAGCTAAAAGAGCGTAACGCAAAAAGAAAAGATATAGAAGCTCTTACAAATACAGTTCAAGAGTTTCTTAGTTGTTTTATTCTATTAGGATATAATGAAGAAGGGGAACCAGTTAATATAATTTCCGCACACAATCAACAAGAAGCAGATTCACTTGCAACCCTTGTCAACAAATTCTTCATACACAGCTCTTCGAAGGATTGATTTTTTCTCTAAACAGTATATCATAATTATGTGAAAGCTGTACTATTAGGATCTGGGTTTATCGGCTCATCATTAAGTGAGTACCTAAACAGCAGAAATATTAATCTTACAACCTTTAGTCGCACATATTTCGATTATACAGATCCGCAGCAATTAGAACATACGCTTAAAGCCCTGGGCAGTACTGTCTTAATAAACTGCGCTGGATATACAGGTTCACCTAATGTTGATGCTTGCGAGACTAATAAAGAAAATTGTTATTTTTATAATGTAACAGTACCACTTAGAATAGCCAGAATTTGTGAAAAACTAGGTATCAAGTTTATAAATGTATCTTCAGGTTGCATATACACAGGGTATACAAAAAATTTCACAGAAACTGATATTCCAAATTTTGGCATCTATAACCCTGATAGTAGTTTTTATTCCAAGACAAAGCATATATGTGAAATTAATTTAGCTAATTTTAATGCTATAACGCTTAGAATAAGAATGCCATTCAATAGTAAAGCAGTACCAAAAAATTTAATATACAAAATCTTTAAGTATGACAATATTATTAATTACCCAAATAGCGGAACAAATACTGATAACTTAAATGAATTTATACATAATCTAATTGTTACTAGAGCCTTGGAGCGTATTATAGGTCCCCTCAATGTTGTTAATCCTGGAGTAGTCACAGGAAAGAAGATAGCTGATTTGCTTGATAAGCATGGTCTTGCTAACCCTAATTGGAAGATTGTTGATATTAAGGATTTAGATATTAAAGCGCAGCGCTCTAACTGTGTTTTAGACGAAAGGAAAGCAGTCTCAGAAACTCTATTAATGCCTCATGTTGATGATATTCTAGAAGATACAATTAAGAGTTTTGTAGCTAGCTATAAAATATAATGTTCTTTACTAGAACTCACCCACAAAAACAGTTTATCTATGCAATCACAGGTGGCATATATCTCGGAGAACTATTAGTTTATATGGCAACTAATAATAATGTACACAAGTTTCTAAGTTTACCGAAAATGATTAATCGCAATATACCAACAGAAAAATTTAAATTTGGTATTGATCAAAAAATTGTGGATATTGTGGAGAAACTTCCTAAAAATGTTTACAAGACATGTATTCAGCAATTCAACAAGAATGAAAAAGAGTATAGCAATAAACTTTTAAAGATTAAATAATTATATGAGTACAGATTTTGTACAGCCAAAAGTAATTATATCACCTATTAGTGGTGAGCCTGTCAGACCACAATTAAAAACCTACATTAAAGGTGACAAGCAAATAACTGAAGCACAGTGGATTGACCCTGCCTCTGGGACTTTTATTCGCAAAGGTATTGTCTCAATTGAGACTCTGAGAAAGCCAGAGCAGAAATAACTTGTACCTTCTGTAAATTCATATATACTTGAACTGTGGTTCTATTACCAAAGGAATATATTGTTCAGAAGTTTTACCAGTACGCTGGTTATCCTAAATTTAAAAAGATAACTAATGTATATGAAGCTGGCTGCCCTATATGTAGAGAAGGTAGTTCCTGGGGAAAGAAGCGTAGATGCTACTATATAGTAGATAAAAACTCTATATGCTGCCATAATTGCGGGTGGTATAGTAATCCAGTAAAATGGATTGAAACTGTCTCATCACAAACTATTGATGAGATGATAAAGGAATCAAGAAACTTTGACCTGCTACCTGTTGATGTCTTGTTTGATAAAAAAGATACACCAAAAAAAATAAACATTGAAAGCCTACCCAAAGATTCAATCAATCTTTTTGACTGTCAGCAGTTAAATTTTTATAAAGATAACTCAACTGTAGTAGAGGCTTTAAAGTTGATTAAAAGACGCAAGCTACATACAGCGATAAATAAGCCTCCTACTCTTTGGATCTCACTAACAGATAGAATACATAAGAACCGCTTAGTTATTCCTTTCTATAACTTTAATAATGAAATTATTTTTTATCAATCAAGAACAGTGTTATGTGATAACTTAAAGTATTATCCAAAATATCTCTCTAAACTTAATAGTGATAAATCATTATATAATATTAATAAAGTCTCTACTAATTTAGAATATATTTTTATTTTTGAAGGGCCTATTGACTCTTTTTTTACTAAGAATGGCACTGCTGTAGCAGGTATTCAAGAAAATAGCCATGCTATGTTTACATCATTGCAGGAAGAACAATTAGCTAATTTTAAGCTTCATAAACGCATATGGGTACTTGATAGTCAGTGGCAGGATGTAGCTAGCAGAAAGAAGACAATGAAGCTCATAGAAAGAGGTGAAACAGTGTTTATATGGCCTGAAGATATGGGCAAATCATTTAAAGATATAAACGACTATTGTATAGCAAGAAATTTAGATAGTATTGATCCTGTGTTTATTATACAAAATTCATACAACGGGCTTAAAGCCAATCTTCTTATGATTGAGATTACTCGTTGGAAGAAATAAGATACCCCTTAAACGATTCACTGAGAGAACTCAATTCTGCTGCTAGGCGAGCAATCTTCTTTTTCTCACTTCTTGCTATATCTTGAAACATCGTCTCACATAACGCGGAATGCAGCAAGCTCTGTACTGATCCATCGTTTGTTCCATTAAGAAATTCAATAAATGTATCTATTTTTGAAATCCATTCTTTCAACTTCTCTCTTTGTTGCGCTTTAACAGCATCAACATTTGTTATATTGCCCCTCACATCAAAGTCATCAGGTTTAGCAGTATCTAATTTTTGCGCCATCGCTTCACGATCAGTTGCTGGCGAAGCTACTGGAGCCTCTGGCGCCTGTAATTCTTTATCTTGCTCTAACAGCCTACTGAATGTTTTTCTAAATAGATCCATATAGATATTTATTATTAACGATTAAATAATCTTGTGGCTAATCTAACTATAAGTGAAGATTCAACAATGAACTATAACAAATGGGTTCAGGGTATTGCCGCTAGAGAATTCAGCTCTCAACGTGTTTTTTTAAAAGATATTCTAGGTAAAACCGCAGAAAATGATCAATATCCCAACAATGTAATTGATAATAAGATACTTCCGTATCCTTTAGGCAATTTAATACCGTGTATTGGTAATACGCTTTTTAATCTAACTAATGCGCTCTCTCTACTAAAAGTATCTAATCAAAATCCTCTCTGTGACGATAAACCTAATGTAGGGTACGTAGATGCTGCAAGATCTGAGCTAAATGAAGCCTATAAATTTATCAAGAGAGCAATTAAACACTTAGATAATATATCCATAACAGCTGTTAACATGCATGCTAGTAAAGATGATACCACCGCAGCTACGGAGACAGAAGAACGAAGTGGCAACAAACAAGGCAACAGCCAAGTTAAAAATCTTGATAATTTAAAAATTGCAGTTAAAATATAGTAATAATGCTATTACTGCCTTTCCGGATATTTTTGTTTCTATCCATTACCATTATTACTGGTATTGCGTTTAAGCATAATGGCTTAGATATATTTCTCGGTTTTTTTGCAGGTGTATGTTTTCAGTTTGTATTTAGTTACGCAATTCAGCAATTTATTAACGCTTATGTTGAGCTACAGAATAAAGCTCTGGAAAATGAACGTATAAAACAATTCAGCATGCAAAGTGTAGAAGTGGTTTGCCCCTGCCATCTTAAAATAAAAGAAGCAGTCCCATTTCGATTCAACACAGAAAATAGATATAGATGTAAAGAATGTAGAAAAGCTATAAGCATTTTTGTTGAACCGCAAACAGCAGTTTTTACAGAACCATTGCAGGACACTGATACCACAAAACCGGATATTTTAAATGCACTCGCAAAATAATTTTGAACAGTTGGTAAATTCTGTCCCACCTACCTCCATACCTATACCTACATCAGCAACCTATAACCCTGCTGAGTTGTGCTCTATTTTAGAGCAAGCTCTACCCAACACACTTTATAAATATTTTAATACAGGATTAAATTATTATAAGAATAGCGACACTGACGCTGCATTTATAACAAATATTGTTTTTCTTTTCTCTCAATATATAAAAAATAGTCTTAAAGAAGGTGATATAAATGCCGATCAACAAGTAACTATTGAAAAGTGTCTCGATTTAGCTCTATCAAATATTGAGCAAAATTTAAAGTTTTTTGATTACAATATATCTTTATTAAATTCCAAGAAGAATATATTTGACGCTCGCAAGCTTTCCCTTATAATTATTGGATATGCAATCAAATACATCAAAAAAACAAATTAAAGTTTCAGGCAAAACAAAAGAATATAATCTGACTGTTACCGAGTATGCCCGGTGGTTGTGCCTTATAGAAGGTATTGAGCTTGTTGCAAAGAAAGCTCAGCAAATGAAAAAAGATTTAAGAAATGATCTCGACTGGATTAAGCCACTTGCTTTCCAAAAGTATATTATTGAAAGATGTGAGTCTATGGTTGATGAAATTAAAATAAATGAACCAGGTGTTGTAGTGGAAGCTATGCCGATTATTAATATGAAAATGCAGGAGAATACTGTAAGCGATGATGTTTCGTTAGAAGAGAGCTTTGCTTAATAGCCACCGTAGACGCCGCCGTAATTTGTCTTTGAGTAGTCAAAAACACTTTTTGATGCCTCATTTACATCATAAGAATATGGTTTATCTGCTCCCGATACTGTAGGGTTTTTTGCATCATCAAACACTTGATTGTTCATAGCTTCACCAGAGAGACCTGGTTCAAATGAATACTCGAAGCGCTTAGCCTTAATTAACCAAACATAATGCCCCATCAAGGGATTAATTTGCGCAGCATCTTCATCCAATCGCTCTGTTATTTCAAAAATCTTTCCGTTACGACCGCCTGGTCTATCATTTCCGTATTCTACTAATTGAAATAAGTCACCTGATTTTGGTTCATTTGGATATCCAAATACTTCATAGAAAGAGGATATATGAACAAATGCAGTTAGTTCATCATCAGACTGTAATCCAAATTTTGACAGCATTAAAGCATTTTCATTTAAATTGACCAACATCTTTATAGTAACCGGCGGAGAATATGCTTGTGCAGGGTGCTCACCGTAAAGATTATCTGCAGCAGACAAGGAATAATTATGCACAATATATCCCACTCTCTGGCCATATAAATTAATCTGTTCTTTCCAGTAATTTGAATAGAGATCACGCTCACTCTGATTATTACCCTTATCAACTAAGGAAAAGCATTCATTTACACTATTAATTGAATCTGGATAAAAGGTTATCTGCGGATTACCTTTGAAGTAATTTGTACAATCTGCATTTGTCATTTCTGTAAAATATACCCGCCTCCATCAGGATTTCTATACAACCTCACCCCAGTATTACCTAGAGTTGCTACATTATTCTGCGAAAACTTAATGTTAAATCTTTTCTTTAATTCTTTTGCTTCATTATCTGTTATGTTATATCTACCTGCTATTTTAGATTTAAGAGATCGAAATTTGTCTACATCTTTCTTACTCTTGTGCATATCTGGAACAGGTTCATGGGGCCTTCTTGTATTCAAGAGAGCTCCGTGATGTCTCTTGCGTGTAATACCCATATTGCCCGAGACACCAGCATTAAAAAAGTCTTTAAAAGTAATCACAATATTATTTAATCAAAAAAAAAGCCTAACTTACGTTAGGCTTTTTTAATTTTTAATATATTTTTATTTTTGTGTGATATATTGACCAACATTAGAAGCTTTACCAGCTACTACATTGGCTTTGCCCTTTGGGGATGTTGAGGCACCACCCTTAACACCACTACCAACCAAGGCATGACCCTTATCACCATCGTTACCACATTTGTCAGTAACCTTACCATCACCACCACCAGAAGATTTGAGACTGTTTGTTACATCACCAACTTTATTGTTCTTGCTCTGTAAAGTTTTACCTTTTGAATCAGAGAGAGTCTCAGTAGCAGTAGCTTCACCAGCTACTTCTTGATTGTCTTCTTCAGACTCATCTTCTTCTTCATTGGCTTCTTCAGCTTCATCGTCTTCAGAGCCTTCTGCTTCACCTTCTGCTTCACCTTCAGAGCCAAGCACTGTCATCAAAGCGTCATGGAGCTTATGAGCTAGCTCCTTGTCGAGTTTCAATGTTACAGTCTCACCTTCACCACCAACCTCATCAGCAGGCTTTTCACCAGCAGCAGGTAGTGTGAGACCAAGATCTTGTGCGTCTTGATCATCTTGGGA
>Ga0136644_10000836_pt1 | contig 24753 bp, 20 predicted proteins | sample C_130820_EF_Meta_FD_94780 | JGI IMG/M metagenome (GOLD analysis project Ga0136644, IMG submission 94780) | Freshwater microbial communities from Lake Croche, Canada to study carbon cycling - C_130820_EF_MetaG (v2) (version 2) | ecosystem: Environmental > Aquatic > Freshwater > Lake | place...
CAACGCTTTTTTCTCGCCATCATTATTAAATACTGGATGTTTTTTACAACCTTCGTGAATACAAGTTTTGTTTTTGATATCCACCATTCCTTCCAATTTATGAACCGAACAATACAGCGCTTTTTTCTCGCCATCATTATTAAATGCTGGATTTTTTTTACACCCTTCGTGAATACAAGTTTTGTTTTTGATATCCACCATTCCTTCCAATTTATGAACCGAACAATACAATGCTTTTGTCTCGCCATCCTTATTGAATGATGGTTGTTTTTTACACCCTTCATGAATACAAGTTTTGTCTTTCACATTCACCATTCCTTCCAATTTATGAACCGAACAATACAGCGCTTTTTTCTCGCCGTTATTATTGAATGATGGTCCTTTTTTACACCCTTCGTGAATACACATTTGTCTATTTATTATATAGTCAATAGTCAAATATTCAATTTCAATTTTATATTAAATAACGGCGTTTTAAATGTGTAAAGGTGTAAAAAGTATTTTCAATTTTTTTTATAATAAAAACGCATTTTTACTTCTCAAACCACTTGTACATTTCCATGGACAAAAACCACGCGTTCCCATTTTTACGGTCTTTATTGTATTTCCTCAATATAAATTCTTGCAACGAACACAACTCGGATTCATTAATTCTGTTCGTATTTTCCTCATTATATATCGGTTGCCCAACAATATCATTTAACGTTTGAATTTTTACTTTTTTGTTTGCGTTGTCGCATCTTGCACCCGTATTTCTTTCTTTGTCCGTATATTTATATTTAAATACTAAAAATTGACCTTTCTTTTCATAATCTATGAATCCAATGATATTATTGTAGGAAGGTTTTACAAACATTTCTTTTGCCCTTTCGGTTACAATAACTTCATCTTCACCCTCAGCATCTTGCCATTTTTGTTTTTCTGCATTAAATATCATTATATTTTGTCTTTTATTTGAATACAATATAATGGCTTTGAATCTTCTGGTTTCTATTACCATCTTATCCAAGTATTGTTTGATTTTTCTCTCAAACTCACTCAACATCTCGTTAGATTTTGAATACAAAATATTCAATACTGATACTTTTTCTTCAAGTGACAACATATCTACAATATGTTCAATTAAAAATTCTTCACCCTCTGCAGCGATTATGATTCCTTGAACAGTCAACTTGTTTATGGTTACACCACAATGTTTGTACCAATTATTATCTCCTCTCTCAATTTTTACATTTCCCGCTGAATATTTCATAGTTAAGTCATAATTTGATTTCATTTCATTAATTATTTTATACTTTTCACTTTGTCTTTTATCTTCTGACGCGACATTGATATCACCAACTATTTCTTGAATTTGCTTTTCGGCTTCAATGTTGGGTCTAACATCAATATGTACCATAGAATGTTTGTAATCAATCGGAACCGCACGTTCAAAAATAGAAATGTGTTTGTTATTCAACTCGCTTGGTTGAAATAAATAGTATTCACCAATATTTACCAAGTGACCAGTTCTACCATACTTGTCCACAACAACTTCATTCGTGTCTTCTATGATTTGAGTCAACGCGGAATAAATTTGCACCAATGGATAAGGTTTTGGAATATTAATTCGTTTTATTAAATCTTTCTTTTTATAAAAGTAACGCTCTTTCATCAACATTTTAATCTTTTGAATTATTTTATCAGAGTTCATTACAATAAACGTTTCATTATAAGTATCTGTATTAATTTCGTTTGCGCTAATTTCTTTGTTTGGGTAACACTTGTATTGACAATCTTCCATATAGTCACAGTCTGCCGAATAAGGAACATCGCCTATTTTAAAATGTTCAATGACATTTCCATCTGGTAAAATTTGTTTTATATCGTAATTTTCTGGAATACTTGCAAAATTCTCTTGAGTAAAATTTGTTTGGTCGTGATGAACAATACAATCCACTGCGGTTTCTTTTAATACACGACTGACTCTTCCCATTTGAATCGCCTTGTATTCCGCAACACGATATACATATAAATCTGCCGACTCTTCCTCCGTATCTTCTAATATTGTGCCATACATATATATTTCAACATTTCTTTTTTCAAACTCTAACTCTTTGTGACTTGAATTACGAACAGCGCGCCCAATAATTTGTTCAATTCGGTTCATATTATACCAAGGTTCCATAATATGTACTTGACGAATACATTTAAAGTCTATTCCTTCTGAACCAGCGCGAGATATTAATACTACTTTTATCCTATGACCATCTTTATTTATTTCATTTGTAATTCCTTTTACTTCAAAATCATTATCCGGTGATAACCTAGGGTCTCCGGTAATCATAGAATAACGCGCTGGTTGAAAATCCTCATTATTTTTTGAACGAGGTTTCATTGTTCTCGCATCTATCAACGGAGACGGTGGTTCCTTGAACAACGACTTGGTATTTTTGCCATACCTAGAAAATCCCATTTCTTCAAGCGCCAACGCAACTGGTATTAATCCACCATCTATCATACCCGAGTATACTAATACTATACCTTCACATTTCATTATGTTATCACAGATGCTCTTAATTTTTGAACTATATTTGCCAATTTGGTCAACTGAAAAAACTGCACCATACTTTTCTAATGTTTGCTGTTTATATTCAAATGAACCTTTTTCCGGAGGTTTCTTTGAGTCTGAAAACTTCATCATTCTTTTTAACCCTTTGATTCCGGTAATATCGTCGGCATTTATATAAACTACATTTTCTTGTTCTTGTGATGATGATGTTTTACCCCCTTTTTGCGACACTCTAGATTCATAATCAAAACTTGAAATAGATGGTTCACTTGATGGTTGTTTAACTAACTCTACTTCTTTGGCTTCTAGTTGAACTTCTGGTTCTTCTTCAATAACTAATTTTGCAGTTGACTTTTTTGACTTGGTGTTTACATTTTCTATTCTTTTGTATTCTTTCAAAGAAGGGGCGTGAGTAGACTTACTGTTCTTAATAGAAAATTCACGAATCGTCATTATATTAGTTTCCTCTAGTCCATCCATTGGATAAACTATATTCAACGCTTGCAAGGGTAACATCAACAACGTATATCCAAAAGTATCCATTTCTTCAAAATTTGGCATATTTCTTATAACACCCGTTTTTGTAGTAATTGATATTTTTTTATTACGCAACTGGTCTATAATGTGTTTGTATCCATAAGATTGGTATTCACCAATTTTTGTTAAGTAAACATCCAATATTTTCATGACGTACTCATCTTCTATTTTTTTTCCATTCATTTGATATTTTGGATAGTGAAAACTATCAAACTTCATACCACTTGTATTTTTAAATGTATTTTGTGGTGAAAATGTTGACGGATAAATTCTATATGGAAACGTGTATGGATTATTACCACGAACAAAAGATACATAACCAGTTGCTTTTCGTATCAACAACTCCTTTCCTATCTCTTCTCCTTTATCATTCTTTTTAAAATTACCATCTGCATCAAATATGTCGCTTACTTCTACTGCACCGCGACGGTCATTTATATTCATTAAATTCAACAACCAAACAATCTCTTTATAATTATTATACATTGGTGTCGCAGATAATAATAACAGTCTCAAATTGTCTGCCGACTTGACTAACGTCAATAATTTTTCGGCAACTCTTCTGTTATCACTATCGGCAGAAACACGTATGTTGTGTATTTCATCAATAATTATTAGTCTCTCGTCAAACTCGTATTTCAAGTTACGTATTGATTTTTTCTGTTTGTCTTTTTCATTTTTATATTCTCCTTCCTTTATATTTTGTATTTTTTCAATATAGTTATCAAACTCAATATAACCCAAAAATAAATAAGAATTTTTAATTAGTGTATTTATCTGACTAACTACTTTGTCTTTACTTATTCCTTTCATATTCATAGGATTTATTTCTTTAATCAACTTGTTACCAGTGCATGAGCGTATATTCCACAAACCATCTACCAACTTCAATTTTCTCTCGTCAAACAACTGTAAACGAAAATTATCTTGAACATTCGGAGACGCTACTATAATTATTCGTTTGGATATTCCCATCTGCTTCAAGTAATCACGCATCTCTTCGGCAACACCAATTGCACTGCACGTTTTTCCGGTTCCTAAATTATGATACAACAATAAACTGTTATATGGAGTCTGAAAAGACATGAAATTTTTTACAAACACTTGATGAGGCGCAAGTTCAAACTCTGCATTATTCAATATCTCGGAATACTTTTTAACATCGTATACCTCACCTTCATACTTATTATCATTAAACTCTTGTTTTTCTGCTATTTTTATTATAAAATTTGGGTCATTTAAACTAGGATACAATTCTTTATGCGCATCTGGTTCTTCCGCAAGTTCTTCTCTCTCCAATAATTCTTTTTTTAATAAAAACTTGTTGCATTTTTTATGAAATTGATTATCCTCGCATTTTATATCATAGTCATCTTTTAAATTTATATTATCTCTTGTTTCTTCCATTCTTATATATTATGAATATAATCTATATTCTTGTAATACTTTATTTATATTGATTATTAATTGTTTTTTTTCTAAATTATAAGGTCGGATTGATTCTAAACATTCATCTACAGTTTTCCATTCTAACTTACTTACTTCTGACCTTTGATAATTTTCTAATGAATGTTCCCGTTCTCCAACTTCATTCATATATGCAAGATAATACTTATGCTTATAACATTTATGATTTGAACCTATAAAGGTTTCTTCAAAAGGTAACAAGTTATCAATAACACTTAAACTTTTATTTGAATAACCAGTTTCTTCTTCAAATTCCCTCAACGCGCATTCAATGTCTTTTTCTTGAAAATTTCTTCTTCCTTTAGGAAATTCCCATTCAGTTTCTTCCCAATTAGTAGTACTACTATTTATAATTTCCTCTAAAGTTATTCTTTCATCATTAACAACTATACCATTTTTAATTAACTCAAATTTTTTTGAAGATGCAACCTCCTCGCCTTTATATTGCATTTTACAATCACCCCATAACAACTTCCATAATTTTTCAAAAGGTTCATTCAATAATCGTTTTTTTTCACTAACAGACATTTCATCTATCGTTTGTTGTATTTGGTCAGTATTATAACATACATACTTTCCTCTTATAAAATCAATATATCCAAAACTATCTTTTCTACGAATCATTAAAAATTGTAATCCTTGATCACTATGTCTAAATACAATTATACCATAACTAGTAATTGGTAATTTACACTGATGAAACAAATGTCCTTGTTTTCCACAATTATTACAAATATTATTATTATTCATATATTTAATTATAATTATAATAAGCAATATGTTTAAACAATTATCTTTTAATATTATTTTATTTTAATTATAAAAATGGGTTTAGATCCAACAATTTGGGGACCACATTATTGGTTCTTTCTTCATACAATTACAATATGCTACCCTCTTAGACCAAATAGTATAACAAAAAAAAAATATTATGAATTTATTCAAAATATTCCAATGTTTATTCCTAACGAGTCTATTTCAACATATTTTAGTAAATTACTAGAAGAGTATCCTATTACTCCTTATCTTGACACGAGAGACTCTTTTATTAGGTGGATGTGGTTTATACACAATAAGGTAAATGAAAAATTAGAAAAACCGAAAATTTCATTAAGTCAGTTTTACGACCTATATTATGAACAGTACAAACCTAAACATGTAAAGTATAAGGAATTCAACAAACTAAAAAATAAATTAATTTATCTATCACTTATCGTAGTTTTTATATTTATAATTATTTGTTTGTACAACAAATAAAAATATTTTAATATAATAGGAAATTATCCATACTAAATGACTTTAAAAATTAACTATAAAGAGAGAAAAAGTTATAAAAAGTCCGACTTTTATAAAAAAAATCATACTAGAAAAAATTCGTATCAAAAAAAGAGAGAAATGTTCGGAGGAAGCGTCATTGCCTCCGGGGGTTTTGGTTGTATATTCAAACCTTCCATTAAATGTGGGAACACCTCTTCAAATGATGATAGTATTAGTAAGTTAATGTTGAAAAAATATGCGAAACATGAATACAACGAAATTCAAAAATACAAAAAAATGTTGCGTAATATTCCCAATTACTCGGACTATTTTTTAGTGGAAGGTTTTACTTTATGCAAACCTAAGGAATTAAATAAACAAGACTTGACAGACTTTGATAAAAAATGTAGTGCTTTAACAAAAAAAAATTATAGTGAATCAACTGTAAACAATCAAATTGACGAATTAATGAGTTTGAATATGCCTTATGGAGGTCTTGACATTGACGATTATATTGAAAAAACTGACTTTAGTATTTCAAAAATGAAACTTTTAAATCAAACATTAATTCAACTTTTAAAAAAAGGTATTCTTCCTATGAATGAACAACACGTTTATCATTGTGACTTGAAAGACTCAAACATTTTAGTTAGCGATAAAGAGGAACAACTTAAAACTAGAATTATTGACTGGGGATTATCTACCACGTATCATAAAGAAAAGAGAATCCCGAATGTTTTGACACATCGTCCGTTTCAATACAATGTTCCATATTCAAATGTATTGTTTAATTCTGAATTTACCAAACTATGCAGTAAATTTTTAAAAAATAATCCTAAACCAACTTATTTAGATATACGTTCATTCGTGATTAACTACGTGTTGTTTTGGATTAATGATAGAGGAATCGGTCATCTGAAAAAAATGAATACTATATTTACTATTTTATTTGAAAACGACCTCATTAACATTGATACAACTTATAAAAATGAACTGATTGAATTTAACTACACACTTCATTATATTTTTGAGTATATCTCTCAAATTTTATATAAGTATATTGAAAATGGCAAACTTGAACTAGACGATTATTTCGAAAATGTTTTTCTCAAGAATGTTGATGTATGGGGATTTACTACTTGTTATTTCTCTCTTGTTGACTTTATAATTGACAAAAATAAAGGTGAAATCAAACCTAATCAATTAAAGTTAATGAATAAAATCAAAGAAGCATATCTTTTATTAGTTGAGTCAAGTGATAAACCAATTGATACTGACAAGTTAGTTTCTATTCTAGAAGATATAAACCCTTTGTTGAATAGTAACTTGAAAAAAGAATTTAACAATAAAAAATCAAATAGTCAAGTAAATAGTTTTTCATTCAATTCTGATGATTTTGGTTCAAGTACCATATCAAGAACCAACATCAAAAAGAAAAAAAGCGAAAAAAAGACAATAAGTGAAAAGAAAAAAACAACAAGTAAAAGCAAAACAAAAAAGTCAAATTACAAAATTTCAAGCATTTAGAAGCAAACTACTAAATAAAAATAATATTCATATATTATATAAGTTATCAAAATGAAATTAGAATTATTAATTATTGGACTAACCGTATTTTTCATATTTAATACATACCATAATGGAAAATATACCAAACTATTAATGTCTTATAAAAAATATTACACAATGGGATTTATTGCTCTTCTTGGCATTTCTTTTTATTTGTTAATCAAACGTAATCCGGCAAGGTGTAAAAATATACTTTTACACGCCAACAATATGATTAAATATATGCCAATTGATAAATCTTCTATGGATATGATTTCACCTATTATTGATTTTACCCAACAATCTGAAGGGGATGACTTTTCTTCTACTTTTATGGGAAATTTAAACCAACAAATGAATCCTCAACAAAGTATGTATGAGAGAAAAATTTTAGGGTCTGGAGGTGCGGGTGCTATGATGGGTATGGCGGGAGGTGCCGTAAAGGCAACCAAGCGTTCAGTAAGCGAAACGAAGAAAAAATATGTAGCATCTATGCAAGACTGGAAGTGTGGAAAATGTAGACAAAAATTGTCGGCATGGTTTGAAGTTGATCATGTTGTTCGTCTTGAACACGGAGGAGGAAACAATGTAGAAAATTTAATTGCATTATGTCGTGAGTGCCACGGACAAAAAACCGCAATGGAAAATATGAGTTGATAAAATAATTATAAATATTTTTGTGTTATAATTATTTTTGTCTTATTAATATTTATTTTAATATTTATATAGTATAAGTATCTTTATTAAATTATGATTTCGTCTGGTTCTACATCAACAACTACATCTTCATATTTAGGTTCAACGAATATTGACTACTTATTAATTATTAAAGGAATCATTTATTTAATTATCATCCTATCTTTGACTACTGCTACTCTAGTAGAAAATAATAAAAAACATCTTACAATGTCCATTGTTACATTTTTGTTTACGATTTTTTTACTAGGAATGTTTTTTTCATTTTTCAAGGTTGGAAAAGCAGTGTTCAACCCTAAACAGTTAATGTTAATTGCCTACATAATTATTTTAATGGTTCTTTTCAACTATGTTAATAAAGATTTTTTTACTAAATATGCATATTATATTTTTCCATTTATTTTTATTATTGGTATATATTTATTTTACAAAAGTGTTAATGACACTACTGATATTGAAAAGAAATTTATTAGTAAAGATACTTTTAAACTAAATATTTGTGTACTATTTATTTGTTTAGTCACATTTATTGTTTTATTAAGTAACGAACTTGATAAGTATATTAACTATTCAACTGGTGTAACAGTAACATTATTTATACTACTTATTAGTATTGGATTATTATTTTTACTTTTCAGTTTATTCAGTGATGCTCCATTAAATATAATTAAACAAAAATTAGACTCAATGTCTCCGGGGTTATTTTCTTCAGTTGCTGCATTTTTCATAATTATTTTTATAATATTATTAATAGTTTGGTTTTCCATTAGTATAACTAATGCTAGCAACACTTCTAATGTGATGTCATTTATTGTAAATTTGATAATGTTAATGGCAATGTTGGGATTAATATATAAATTTTTATCAATCACACAGTTTTATAGAAAAAGTCCACTATTACGCCTTATCTTTGGTGTGATATTTTATATCCCTTGTTTAGTTTATTCAATATTAGAAAAATTATACGATGTCATGCCAAAAATTCCTGGAATGTCTGGATTTTTCAAAAAAACTGGAGAAGTCACATCTAAAAGTGCGGCAACTGCGGCAAGTGCGGCGACTGCGGCAGATGAATCTTCTAAACACATTGGTATGTTGTTTTTCATAATTTTCCTCTACTTATTTTATTTTATTATATACCCATATATCAGTGTTAAATTTGCAAAACAAGGTGGTCTACTGCTACTAAATGAACCAGTTAGTATTCGCAGTGAAAAAGTACTGGGTTCATACCAAAACTTAAACCAAACCGACCACTTTGACTATAAATTTGGATTATCATTTTGGTTATACTTGGATTCCTATAAACCACAGACAAATAAAGGAAGTGACCACTTTACTTCTGTTTTAAACTATGGAGACAAACCAAATATACTATACAACCCAGTAAAAAATACTTTAAGAGTTACAATGAAAATAGATGTTGATAAAACTGACGACGCTACTAATTACTTATCACAAAAATCAAAATATGATGAAAATGGAAATGTTATTCTTTATGAACGAAGCAGTATACTATTACAAAAGTGGAATAATATCATCATCAATTATAATGGAGGAACATTTGATATATTTTACAATGCCGAGTTGGTAAAAACTCATATTGAAGTTGTTCCATATATGCAATATGATAATCTAGTTGTTGGAACTGACAATGGGTTGTATGGAAGTATTTGTAATGTAAATTATTTTAAAAATCCAATGTCTATAATGCAAATTTATTATTTATACAATTTAGTGAAAACAAAAACTCCACCAATAGTGGGTGGAAAAGTAACTGTTTTTGACGCTAAAAATGACTATGTTAAAATTCCAACTACTTCTTTTGAAACATCTACAATTGAATCTGGAATTGATAGCGCTAGAGATACTTCAACTACCGAAGTAAATGAAGAAGTAAAAGAACTCACTGAGTTGAATAAATATCAACAAAATTATTTATCTTTAAAGTGGTATTTTATGGGAAATAATGATAATCAAACTATATAATTTTAGGGATCTAAATAGTTTTATTTCATAATCAACATATTTTATATTCAAACATATTTTGAAGAATATAAAATAAAATATCTTTAATTAATATATATCATGGATTTCAAAGTAATTCTCTTTATAATAATTGTAATTATTTTGTTGTATATTATTGTTAAATATATAAGTTCATCTAGTACAACAGCAACTGGATTAATATCTGGAACTACAATGCAAACCATTAGTGCAAAAAATTTGTCTACCACATCAAGTGGAGTAAAATCTAGTAACTTTACTTACTCAGTGTGGTTTTACATAGACGACTGGAATTATAACTATGGACAATCTAAAGTATTATTTGGAAGAGTCTCTACTGCTGCAACCACAACAAGCAGTAGTGCAAGTACTACCGCAAGTACTACGGGTTTAGGAATATATTCATTAAGTCAATATGGTTCTAATCCTTGCCCTTTAGTCACATTCGGTGCGATTGAAAATAATTTATCCGTTGCACTAACAGTTTATTCTGAATCATCTACTACTTATTCAAGTGATGATAGTGTGGACCCATCTTCATCTGCAATTATTCACACTTGTAGTGTACCAAATGTTCCTATACAAAGTTGGTGCAACTTATTAATTAGTGTATACGGACGTACTTTAGACATATATTTAGATGGTAAATTAGTAAATACTTGTGTTTTACCAGGAACTGCTAAGATTAACTCTGATGCAAATGTTTATATTACTCCAGTTGGTGGTTTCGCAGGCTGGACTTCAAAATTTAAATATTATCCTAACGCTACTGACCCTCAAACTGCTTGGAATATTTACCAAGAAGGTTATGGGGCAAGTTTCTTGAATAACTTATTCGGTTCTTCATTCAAAGTAACATTTTCTACTACGGATAGCGCTGGAAATAAAACTTCAAGTTACAGTATTTAATTTAGTAATAAATTATAAATAATGTATTGAATCAAATAAATTATAAATTGAATAAAAATTATTTATTCAATTTAGTATTTTTGCTTTTTCTTATGTATAATATATATATAATACAATAATGTTTAATGGAGAGAATAGTTCTTCAACTGGAAGGGGAAGTGGTATAAAAGACTTTATGAATTCTAATAGTTTAGTTGCCAAATTTTCCTTCATCCTTTTAGTTATCTTTATCTTTATTATCCTATTAAAATTCAGTATTGGATTATTAAATTATTTCTTTAGTAGTGTAAATAATAACCCACTATTAATTGATGGAATGGTTGACGCAAAACAGTTGATTGTTATACCACAAAACCCTAGTGTAAATGACTCAACGACTGTACCACGTTCTGTGAATGGTCCCAACGGTATTGAATTTTCATGGTCTATTTGGATTTATATAAATGACTTGAAATATTTATCTGGACAATATCGTCATATTTTCCATAAAGGTAACGATAGTATTAATGCAACAAGTGGATTAAACTTCCCTAATAATGCCCCGGGTATGTACATTTCACCTAACTCAAATGAGTTAACTATCATAATGAATACTTATGACACAATAAATGAAGAAATATTAATACCTGGCATTCCTATTAATAAATGGGTAAATATAATTCTTCGTTGTAAAAACACTTTATTAGATGTTTATATTAACGGAACTATTACAAAAAGTGTAAACTTACTTGGTGTACCCAAACAAAATTATGGCGATGTCTATGTCGCAATGAATGGTGGTTTTGACGGATATATTTCCGACTTACATTACTTTAGTTATGCATTAGGAACCAATGAAGTTAGTAAATTATCAAAGAAAGGTGCAAATACCAAAATGAGTTCTAAAAATAAATCTATGAGTTTGAAATACCCAGACTATTTATCTTTAAGATGGTATTTCTATGGTTCTGGCGACCAGTTTAATCCTTAAAAATTATAAATTACTTTATATTTACAATTATTGTTGATAAATATAAAACTATTCTTAACTAATTATAATAATGTCTTGTTTAGGTAATAAATATAACCCTTTCCCAACAAAAGAATGGTATCGTTTTGAAAACCGATGTATTTATGATACTAATGTTGTCAACGGTACAGTTGTATATGTACCCCTTTTAAAACAATACGTTTCATCCGATGCGTTAGCGTATGAAATTTCAGTACTTAAAAAAGGTAACATTCTTCAGTATAAAAAAAATAGTGCCAATATTACAAAAAACCAGCGTTACGCTCAAATTGCCAAAAGAGCGTGGACAAACCGAACTACTACTTGGGCAACCCAAAGTGTTAGTTATACAAATCCCAATACCAACAGTTTGAAACGTGTAAACTACTCTAGTATTATAGCAAACCCTTCTAAACAAGTAACATCTTCTTCAACTACTTATAATATAACTAATGCTGATGGTGTATTTTGTAAAGTATCACCAGAGACTCCTCAAAACGGACTTATTCCTACTAGTAACAATAACGGAAAAACATTTGTTGTTTCTGTAAACAATGTAGGAGGAATTCCTATTATTCCTTCCATCGTAAGTCCTCCACCAGTCACTGAAGTACAAATTCCAGATGGAGGTAATTTGATTTGTAATATTAGTGAAAATATTTGTACTGGTCAAGTATATAAGACAACAACTTCGTTAAATTGTAATCCACTTTCGGCATCAGATGTACCCGGACCAACATTAAGTCGTTTATGTTATAATAGTGCATTACCAACATACTATCCTAGAACAAAACTTACTTATGGTACATCTGATAATAAATGGCCAGTCGGTGCAAAATTAATTTTTCCTGCTTAACTTCTTAACTTTGGGTTTATACATATTTCTTGACTTGGAAAAATATCACCAGACATACATTTATCATTATTACCTACTTGAATACAACTACGAAATCCTCTATCTTCTCCAATAAAACACCAACCAGATTTACTAGATGATTTACTCATCTGTATTGAACTATACGAATCGTCTGCATTATAACTAGGTTCGTTTTTATGTGTCAAATTAGGTTTTGCACTATTCAAAGCCTTGTTTAAGTTATCTTCTCGTATAGTATCTTTTTGCATTTCACTTGAGGTTTCTTCCGCAGCGTTTAATTGAGTTACTGGTTTACCCATAACTCCATGGTCATTTTGCATATGTTTATCAATATTTGTAGTAGTTGTGCTAGATGGTTCTGTTGGTGATGTAGTAGATGTTGAGTTACTACCACCCACAGAACTAGATGAACTTGACTCTGTTGTAGAAGTATCTTCTTTTGAAAAATCTACACTATCATTTCCAAAAAAATGCATTATTTTTTGTATAACTGTTACGAATAGTTTAACTATATAATCAACCGCACCTTCGGTTCCTTTTGCTAAATAAACAAACAGACCAAACCCAAAAAAGAATAAAAACAAAATCAACAAAGTAGTTGTTGTCCAACTCATATTACTAAAAAAGGAACCAGATGTATTCGTATTGGAAGGTATCATATATGACGCTGATTTTGTTGCTGTTGAACCTAAAACATTTGAAATTGGATTTGTTATAGTTGGTTTTACAGAAGAGTTGTTCATTATAATAAAAATAAATATATTAAATTTTTATTATACAACATAATACTCGGTCTTTTATTTAAATGTAAGTAAATACAAAAATTGATTCACATTTGCTAACAACTCGTCACGAATATTATACAAGTCGCTATTTGACATTACTTGTAACCCTTTGTTTGAGTTCAAACCAATCAAATAAGATTTAAAATTTTCCATTTCTCTCTTAAAATCTTCTACGTGATTAAAATCTTTTAATGAAATATGTTTTACGTGTTCTAAATGAATACGATTTCCACATTTACCTAATAGAACTTCTATGAATGTATCCACATTATCATTTATCTTGGAATATAACTCATCGGTTGCTTTATGTGTTGCATAACTGTGTGTCTTCCAGTGGAAGAGTTTAATTGTATTTAATGTTTCTAGAAATTTTACAACAATTTCTTTTTCGAAACTTGCTAAATGTTGTGAACTACATAATGTTCTTTTTAAAGAACGAGAACGGCGAAACTTTCTTGTAATTTTTTTTATTGTTTTTGGCATTTATATAATATGTTAAGATGATTATTTTTATAAACGAGGTGTGAAGGATTCTCCAAAAGTATTCATCTTTTCCAATTTTTCTATGGTTTTGTCTAAACTTGACTTATTCACATTTTGAAATAAGTAATCAGTCTTTGGTGCAATTTCATTTTTCTTAATTTGTTTATAAATATTATCAATTTTTGAAACAACAATATTCACACGTTCCTTATCTTTTACTATTTCTTCTTGTAAATTCACATTTTCAGTTAATAACGCAATCGCATAATAAATAATGTATTTACGTTTTCTTTGGCAAGCGTGATTGTATCTCAAAGTAAATAAATTCAACAAACAACTAATTATTTTTTGAATTATTTTACTATGACATTCCATCTCTTTCAGTATAACATCCCAAATAATCCATACAATATCGTTCTGATGTTTAGATTCTACTAGCATTTTATCTCTCCTTTCACATTTACATTTTTCTTTTTTTTGGATGCAAATAGATTCAAACTCTACAATCCATTCAAACCAATAACACGCTTGAAGTGCATTTTTACCGTCTTTAGATAAGTTATACGCTAGTTCATTAACTGCAATATACAACTCTTTAGGGTCATCTTTCATTATAGTTGGTTGAGCATAAGTTATATTCGTCGCTTTAAAACGGTCTGTCATTTGAGTCATATCAAAATCTTCTTTTTTAATTTTAATTTCATCAAAACTATGTTTTCTTTTAGCATCACACAAAATGCATATAATTTCACTAAATAATTTTCTAATTTTATCACTATTTCGCATCTTTATTTCGTTTCCATTATATCCATTTGAAATGATTTCTTTGAAATTTTGAATTCGCATTTCTAAATAAATCGGAAGTTTAGGATTTCCTAAATGTATATGTTTGCTGTAAAAATGCAAAATAATATCCCATAAATCACTAAAATGACCGCCACATATAAACTCGGCACTCCAATAACAAGCCGGTTCTATTTTTGAACCAATAAGATTCTTTAGTAATTCTTTTTTAGCATCTGATTTTTTAAATCCAGAAAAAGTAATTCCCTTGAACTCTTTCTGTTCTCTCAAATCATTAATTTCAGAATTTAATATTGACATTTTTTTGTTTTATAATGTATGCTAAAACAAAAAAAATCACAACAATACATATAGAAGAAATGAATTTGATAAAAAGTCTCTCAAACACTTATAAAAAAATGTCAAATTGGGGTAAAGTATTAATATTTGTTGTTCTTTTTTTAATTATTTATATGCTTTTTAAGAATGAAATTGGAAAAAAAGAAGGTTTCTCTATAGATAACAATGAATTTACTTTTAAAGATGGAAAATCAAAAATATATGATGATTTTTATGTAAATATCTATGACCAACTTGTTTATAGTGATGTTAAAAATGAATATGAAATTAAACAAATTGTCAATAACACTAAACCAGACCAAAAAAGTATTATTTTAGACATTGGTTCTGGAACTGGTCACCACGTCGCTGCTTTAGCAGAACAAAATTTTAAAGTAATGGGGGTTGACCAGTCTCTAGATATGGTAAATAAAGCAAAAGAAATGTATCCAACGTTAGACTTTATGCAAGGAGATGTTATGAATGCAATGACTTTCCAACCACAGTCTTTTACTCACATTTTATGTTTATACTTTACAATATACTATATGCAAGACAAGTTACAATTTTTCAGAAATTGCATGAACTGGTTGATGGGTGGTGGATATTTAGTAATACATTTAGTAGACAAATATATGTTTGATACAATGATTCCTCCAGCAAACCCATTATTATTATTGACTCCACAACGTTATGCTGAAAACAGAATTACTACAAGTAAAGTAACATTTGATGACTTTCAATATCACTCCAATTTTGAGATAAATGAAAACAATAACTCAGCAAAGTTTGTAGAAACATTCAAAAATAAAAAATCTGGAAAAGTGTTTAGAAAACAAGAACACGAATTATATATGGAACCATACAAAGAAATTTTAGCAATGGCAAAAGACGCGGGATTTATTGTCCAAGGAAAAATTGATTTACTACAATCCGGATATGAATACCAGTACTTGTTTGTTTTGATTAAACCTAATTAGATGATTTTCGTTTTTCGTTACTATTTATTTTGCAAATAAATAATAACTTTGTATTGTAATGCCCTACTTGATTTATGGGTTCAACTACTTATTTTATATTTTTCTCTCGTTGATTATTATTTTATTAACTATTGCAGCGTATATTAAAATCAAGTTTCGGTTTTGGTCTATTCAACCAGTATTTCATGTTTATGACTTTCATTATTATTTTTATTCAAATGGAAAAGTTATTATGTCAGAACTTCCCCCACAAAATAAATATTGTAACTTTAAAAACATACAAACTATTGAATACTCTAAAATGGAAGACTTTCAGTCAAAACAGTTTGTAAATTTCATACAAGAAAACTATCTAAAAAATGGAGAAAACCGTTTTATGCCACAACGAGAGAATATAAATCCTTATTTTATTGGACATAATAGTCCTTGTTTTTTTACTTATTATGAAGAAGAACAACCTATTTATGATACCAAAAATGCAGAAACAATTACTCATACAAAAATTATTTCAGTAATCACTTCTCGTCCTCTCCAAGTAACTTTTTATAAAAATAAAAAACAAAATTCTTCTCTAGAACCAATAAATGTCTACTATGTAGACTATCTATGCGTTGATCAAATGAAAAGGAAAAAAGGGGTCGCGCCACAAATGATTCAAACCCATGAGTACAATCAAAGACACCTAAATAAATCTATTTCAGTCTCTTTATTCAAAAGAGAAAATGAACTCACTGGAATAGTGCCTCTATGTGTTTATAATACGTATGGGTTTCCTACAAACAAATGGTTGAAACCGAATGATCTCCCTAGCGGAAATATTGCGATTGTTGAATGTGGACCGACAAATATACATCATTTGGTTGACTTTCTCCGCCTAAATACTAACCGTTTTGAGATTTCTATTGTTCCAGAAATTGCAAATGTTTTGGAATTAATTAAAACAAAAAATTTGCATATTTATATGATTGTTCAAGAACATAATGTTCTTTGCTGTTATTATTTTCGCAACTCTTGCACCAACTTAAAAAAAGACACTAGTGCTTTATCTTGTTTTGCTTCTATTAACTGCTGTAAAGACACTGAGTTGTTCATACACGGTTACAAAGTTGCGTTTGGTAAAATTTGTGAGTCAAATAAAGAATATGGTTTTGGTTATGCAGTGGTTGAAGACATCTCTGATAATGATGTCATTATTAAAAATCTACAATTAAAAACTACTGCTGAATTTGTTTTTCCTACTGCTTATTTTTTTTACAATTATATTTATTCTACTGTACCTTCTAAAAAGATATTTATTGTGAACTAGAGATTATTATTACCTTACATATTTTCCAACACGGGCAAATGAATCAACGATAAATATAATGAATATTCCTAAAAAAGAGTAAAGTATGACTTCTTCTGTTACATTATTTGTTCTGTCGTCTTGTTGTTGCTCTAAAAGGGTAATCATATAGTTTAGTTTTTCTAACAACACATCATTTTGACTTTTAGGAACAGAAGCAACAAAACCCTCGGTTTTTCCTAAACCATACATTTTAGAATAATCTGGAATAAATCTTCCGTAGTCGGTTGTATTTGAAAAACTTGGGACTGAACTTGCATTTACATTTGAATATATTGACTTGTAATTTGAACCATTTTCTGTTTCAGCCGTATTTGCTGAATTATAAAAATCATTTGGCGGATTCAAATATGAAGACATATCATTCTGACTTTGTTCATTTTCTTTTGACTTTGTTTGTTCTACACCAGCTGAAATCGGTGGTGGTAATAATGTATTGAAGTCTGCTAATTCATCTTCTTGAGGCGGTAAATTATGAATTGTTTGAAGAATTGTATTTACTTTTTCTGAATTGGTGTCTTTAGGATACCTTTTTTGAGTTTTATTATTTGCATTCCTTTTCCTAGCAATTGGATTATCGTCATTATTTATTTTATCCATATAATCATTATTATTAAATGGTGCTGCATACATTGCTAAAGACATTCTTAATAAAAATTAAGATAATAATTTGCAAAACAATCTTAAATTATAAAAAAAATAATTATATATATAAATAAATGTTTTCAAAAACTATGAAAATTTTAATACCATCTATTGTTGCTATAATTGTTATTTATTTGTATGTTCAATATATTACTTCATTAGATTTAGCAATTAAATATTCTATATTTCCTTTAATATTAGCATTTCTCTTCTATTATGATTTTACTATTGCATTGATTGCAACAGTTATATTTAGTGTAATATTTATTTATAATATGAAGTACTCTAAAAAAGTAAATTATCGTAAAAAAACTAGCAAGTTCAAATTTGATGACAATATAGATAATGAATATGATTATGTTAACGATGAAGAACTACTTAATGATGAAAACAACTATCACGACATAAATACTGATGATATGCATATTTATTCAACTGTGGAAGGAATGTCTAATAAAAGAACAAATAGAGGAATTGACAGAATTTCTGCTGAACAAAGTATTCGTTCTAAAGAATCAAATACTTTATTAATTAGTAAAGACTTTGCTAATAAAGAAAATACTGAACCCATATCAGTTGGTAAAGACGGTACTATGTCTGGATACACAATGATGGATTATTACTAAATATTTTTCAAAGTGTAATATATAAGATGGTAAAAAAAACTTATATATTATTTTTATCTTTTACTTTATTTTTACTTGTTTTAGCATTACTTTATCTAAAAAAAAATCAACTAAAAGAACCATTTACACCGGAGGTTCGTAAACTTGTCCGACCACATTTAAGAAGTATGCGACTAACTACTGATGAATACAAAAATGCATTAAAAGACGAAGCCGGGAAACTATTTAATATGTTCGGATTACAATTTGCATAAAAAATTTTTTGTTTGTAAAATATATGACTAACAAAAAATCAAATAAAAAATTACCAAAAGTATCAAAGGTACCGACAGTGCCTTCTGTTCCGGCTGCAGTTGCGTCTGTTCCAGGTGTTCCGGGTATGCCACCCCAATCGGCGGGTGCGCCACCACCTTTAGCAAAAAATGCAACTTTATTCCAAAGAATTATGCATTACTTACACAGCAACATTATGGTTGTCAACAGTAGTCAAGTTTTTTCGGGTATTATGATTATTATGATGAATCTTGGTTCTAAATATGTAACTATTGAATTAAGTAAATCTTCTGCAGAATATTTGAAACTTTCTGTTACTAGACAAATTATGATTTTCGTTTTAGCTTGGATGGGTAGTCGTAACATTTATATTGCTCTTGGTCTAACTGCAGCGTTAATTATTTTAACAGACCACTTATTCAACGAAGAAAGTAATTTTTGTATAGTTCCACATGAATATCGTATTATGAAAGATGTTTTAGACACAAATAAAGATGGTATTGTTAGTAAACAAGAACTTGATAATGCTATGGCAATATTAGCAAAGGCAAGTAAAGAAAAACAATTGCAACAACAAAAAGATGCATTAACTGCATTTCAAAACGCATCAACGAATTAATTAGAGTGTTCGTTAGTTTTACTTTCTTCGTTGTCTTGGTCATTGAATATGAAGACTCTATGAATTATGTAAAACCCCAAAAAAATTACCATATAACACAAAATACTATAAAATTCTGGTTCTTTGTAATTATTCATTATCAAAAATTTGTTGTTGAATAAATATGAAATAAAGTGTTTAACTCTATTTCATATTATATTTTGTATTTTTTATTTTTACACGTTTTACTTTTTCCTCCTCTACTGTAATGTATACCTTTTATTGGAATATTTTTCTTTGTTTGACTTTTAAATGAAGGATTTATCAATTTTTCAGAATCCTCATAATAATTTAATGGAACTTGTCTGTACTCAAACCCTCTTAAATCTGCCCAAGCTTTACGTATTCCTTCAAAATTTCTATTACAACCTAAAGACATTTTCTTATTGGCTGGAATTTCTTTTCCGGGATATAATTCTAAGTTAATATTTATAATATAACTCGTTCTTGAGTCACTACTTAGAGGACTTGCATAATTTTTAACCCCGGCAGCTGTTGCAACACCCAAAGCACCAGAACTCGGACCACTTGGACTTGGACCACTTGGACTTGGACCACTTGGACTTGGAGTTGGACCACTTGGACCACTTGGACCACTTGGACCACTTGGACCACTCGCACCACTTGGACCACTCGCACCACTTGGACCACTTGGACTTGGCTTCGGACCACTCGTGGGAATTTTTGAGGTATCAACTGGTCCCAATGGATCTATAGTAGGAGGAACTTTACCCAAATGAAGTGCGTCTATATCTAATAGAGGTCTTTTTGGAGGAGGTGAACTATTAAATATTCTATTAAAAGTATTTATAAACTGTATTTCATTAACATTTTTTTTACCATTTTTTAAATTTGGTATCGCGCTTGTGTCACCACTATTATATCTTGAAATTTTGTATTCAATCCTATCATATGCATCATCTAAAACATTAAAATAGTTATCAAATAACTCTACATATATATCATTTCTATTCGGTATCTTTTTATAAAAAAATCCGTACATTAATAAAATAATATAAAGTGGAGGTATTAAATTATATTCAACAGAAAAATCATGAACAACTCTAGGATTCAATGGTCCAGTGATCTGTTTATCTTTTGGAACCATAAGTGGATACAAAATACCAGAAACAGAATATAAGTCTCTAAAAAAAATTGCATTTCGCTTTTTATTTTTATCCTTTTTATTTTCTTTATCAAACAATATCAAGTCATAGTGTAATCCTTTATGATATACAAATAAGTATTTATCCCATTCTTCACCATTTAATGATAGTTGACTATTTGTCAAGTTTACAAAGGGACAAGATATATCATCGTCAATATCATTTATTGTTATAATTTTGATTTTAATCATTAACTGTAATATTTGAATAGTAACATCATCACCCCAATATCTAGGCGACATTATATAATCAAATGGGTCACTTGTTACAGTAAAACGATACTGACTGTTGCCTCGCTTGTCTGGTATCGGTTTTTCAATAAACATGATACTATACTCGTTGAATAAATTATTAATTATATCATCAACCGATTCATTACGAGTACCATATGATACTCTTTCATTAACCTTTATATCAATTAACTCATTCATATTTCTGCATACAATAGTAGCAAGTTCTAATTGTTCATTCAACATATCTGGGTTCATTCTAAAATAGTCACGAACAATTTCACGTATATTAATTTGTTCAAATTTTTCTCCAGGTATTACCGTGCTGTAATTTATTTGTATAGTTGGATAATAATTCTCGTTAAAATTATTTATTGCATTTGCTATACAATGAAAAAAACAGTTTCCATCACCGGGAACATTTTCTACAACTAACTGGTTTACAATACTTTCATATTTATTTTTTTCAAAATTTGCTAATGGTTTACTTACATCTCTTTTTGGAGGCAATATAAACATTTTCAACATTGGTGATAAGTTGGAATAAATTACTTTTATTAATGGATAATAGTTCGTAAAATACTTTTTCAAAAATGTTGTATTTGTATCTGTAAATTCACGTTTTACAACAACACCACCACCTTTTTTTCCAAATAAATTCATTTTTGGCATTTTAAACCAAGATGAACCAGTTGAACCAGTAACACCTATTGCACCAGTAACACCTATCGCACCAGTAACACCTACCACACCAGTAACACCTTTAAATATTTTTGGCATTTTAAACCAAGATGAACCAGTTGAACCAGTAACACCTATCGCACCAGTAACACCTATCGCACCAGTAACACCTATTGCACCAGTAACACCTTTAAATATTTTTGGCGTTCTTTTTAACCAATCAGAAGCTGTTTTTCCAAATAAAATTCTTGACATTGGATATTCATAAAAGTGAAGTTTTGATGGTTCACCATATTTATCCGTGTTACCACTCCTAAAAGATGCTGTTGCTCCAGTTGCTCCAGATGGTGGTGGTAATAATTTCATACCAGTTGCTCCGGGTGGTGGTGGTGGTAATTTCATGCCAGTTGCTCCAGATGGTGGTGGTGGTGGTAATGATTTCATACCAGTTGCTCCCGGTGGTGGTGGTAATGATTTCATACCAGTTGCACCGAGTGGTGGCGGTAATGGCGGATAGATTGGTGTAGCAAACGCTACTAGAGGGGCACTAGGCAAAGGAGGTTTTTTTATTTCACGTGGAGGAGAAGCAAAAGCACGTTTACTTTCAACCATTTCAAACGTTGGAATACTTGGATTCCAATCTATCGGATGTATTGTTGGAATATCATTAAAATCTTCATCATTATATTCATCACCCGCAATTAATTCTTGGGGTATTTGTTTTAACTCTTTTTCTGCAAGTGAATTTTGTATAGCATAAGAAGAAGGTTGATTAGTACCAACATTTATGATAATAGGGTTTCCATAGCCACTTCTTGGACCTCCATAACCAAACGTTCCTAAAGAGTTAGGTAGATTTACACTTGTATCTATTTTCCAGTCACCACTTTCCCAGTAGTAATTGTAAATAGTGAAAGGTTTTTTATCAATATATATAATAGAATCTTGTTTAAACAATGTGTCTAATGTCAGAAGGATATTTTGGTCTATTGTTCCATTATCTTTTGAAAGTTTCATTCTAATCAAGGGAGGTTGATTGTCTTTCTTCTGTGCTCCGAAAAAAGAGGTTAATACTCTACTTTCTAAAGTATAAAATAAACCCTTCTCAAAAAATTGATTTTTTACTATATTAGGAGGGACATCATTTATAGCACTTTTGGTCAACTTTATCAAAGGGTTGAAATAGACATAGTCCATTTTTGGATTTATTTTCGGATTCGTCATCACTGGATAGTATTTTATTCTTTTATATCCCGGTATTCTTGTATTTAAATAAATAGTTAAAGTATTGGGGACTGACATACTTATTATAACTTGATATTTTTTATATTGAAATACTATTTTTTATTTTTTATTATTTGTAAAACAAATCCAATAATTAATATTTCAAACGTATATAAATATAACTATTAACTATAATATAATTGTTGCATCTTATTCAAAAATGAATACTATTTTGGGGTTACTTTCAAATAAGGATATTATATATAACATTGAGTGTGTGGCTAATTTATTATTATCCACCATTGTATCAATCAACTTGTACTATTATTACTATGTTGATAAAAGTACTCTATATTTTTCAATACCACTTATTGGTTTACATTTTTTATTAGATATTTTTGTTTGTACAACTGATATAAAATTACATCATCTATGTGGACTATTAGTTATTTTTACAAAATATTTCTATAATACCTTACCAATCCACGATTCTTCTATAATCATTTTAATATATAACTTTGAACTAACGACTTTTTTTTATTTATTCAAAATTTGGTTAAAACCATTTGAAAAAACTCAAAACCAAATTTTAAAATGGGTAATCACGTCAAACGATATCATATTTTTCACACTGTTTTTCAAAATTAGAATTTTTGATTACTATGTTTATGCAATAAATAATCCAATTATGTATGAAAACTTGTACAATTATGTCGGAAATAGATTTTTTGATAATGTATTAATGTATTCTGGTATTTATGGTTTTTTTATACTGAATATGTACTGGTTTTTAATTATGTGTAAAATTTTTTGTAAAACATTTTTTTGTGAAAAAATATTGTCAGTTGAAGCGCAAATAAACTGTCATCATATAACATCACGAACACTTTTATTTAATCCACATATTGCTGCATATGCATATTATCATTCTCCACCAAACTGTGCATATTTTTTTGACTTAGTTGGTATAGTTAATCTCAGCATTTTTAATTTCAAGTATCATGACAGCATTAAAAAATACATCAAACAAAATAAACAAATTCAATATACATCAGATGAACTGTTCACATATTACATTATGGATAATTTGTCAATACATTTGCGTTCATTTTTATGCGTAGTTACTAGTTTATGTGAAACATTACCTAGTACAATTCATGTTGTTAGTTTTGCAGCGTGTGTTCATTTTTATTTTTACTATCTTTTTGTAAAAAAAATAAACAACTGTATAAAAAATAGAGAACAAGTTATTTACAATAACTGCAAACAAAAAAATGAATTTTTAAGTGAAATAAATAGTTTAATGAGTATTCCTATAACAATAGACACTCTTATAGTTGCATTTTTTTCAAGTTGTTATCTAAACGCAATAAATTTATGTTTTGTAACAATTTTTATGGGTTTTACCATATTTATACAACCATTTTATGAATATAGTCACGTTGCTTTTCACGTCGGACTTTTATTTGAAACGTATTTCTTGGCTTCGTGTAACCTACGAAGAATTAAATAAATTTACGAACAAATTATTATTTTTAATCAAAAAGTGTTAAAAATGATAAAATTACCGAAGGTAGAAAATGGAAGAAATTTTTGCTCAAAAGCCATAGGGGTTTGAAAAAATGGACAAAAATAAATGTCCAATTTTCAAAACCTAGGGTATTTTGGGAACAACTAGTTTTCAAAACGTGTTTTACA
>Ga0136644_10000837_pt1 | contig 24736 bp, 24 predicted proteins | sample C_130820_EF_Meta_FD_94780 | JGI IMG/M metagenome (GOLD analysis project Ga0136644, IMG submission 94780) | Freshwater microbial communities from Lake Croche, Canada to study carbon cycling - C_130820_EF_MetaG (v2) (version 2) | ecosystem: Environmental > Aquatic > Freshwater > Lake | place...
AACTTTGCCGTCGGCAGCAATCGCTTCCTGGATGTGCCTGATCGCAAAGGCATCATGACCACTATCGCCCAGGACTTCTTCGATAAGTTCAGCAACATCAGGTGCCATCTGGTTCGACAATTCACGATAAAAATCTGCAACAATGCCATCGCCGACGTAAACCTTGAGCAAACCTTCAAGCCAGTCCCGTGGGGCAAGATTTTCATGCAATTGATTGATGGGCTCAACAAATGGCTGCATAACAGTTACGGGATCAGCACCGAGCTCCTGCAAACGGACACTGACCTTATGAAAGTGGTCAAATTCCGCGGCCGCAATGGTCGCAAGCGAGACCTGATCAGCCAATGTGGGTGCGATTACGGCATCTGCGGTGATGCGTTCATAGGAGACCAGCTCCCCGTAAGCCAGGGCGCCAAGAAGGTCAATTACTGCAGTACTAGTCACGATGCCTAAGGCTAGGCGATAAAGCGGGTACGATGGTAGTCGGCCACGATAATTCTTCTGATGGTCGCATAAATTTGGGAGTTTCTATCACTACTTTTGCCGAACTTGGCGTACCTGAGGCCATCTGTGCATCACTTGCAGAACATGGCATTATCGACGCATTTCCGATTCAGGAAATGACCCTTCCCCTTGCAATGACTGGCAAGGACCTGATTGGCCAGGCCAAGACCGGCACTGGCAAGACCTTTGGCTTTGGCATTCCACTCCTTGCGCAGATGATTACGCCTATTCAAGAGGCGTGGGCTGACTTTAAGAATGCGGGCAAGCCACAGGCACTTGTAGTTGTACCTACGCGTGAACTTGCAATTCAGGTGGCTAATGACTTGGAGAAGGCTGGCAAGAATCTGGGCGCTCGCGTACTCAGTCTTTATGGTGGCAAGGCTTACGAACCGCAGGTTGAGGCTTTGAAGAACGGCGTTGAAGTTATTGTCGGCACCCCTGGTCGTCTCATTGACCTCATCAAGCAGAGTCATCTTGATCTGTCAGCAGTCAAGGTGCTCGTGATGGATGAGGCAGATGAAATGCTTGACATGGGCTTCTTGCCTGATGTCGAAACTCTTGTGAGCAAGACACCTGCGAGCCGTCAGACCATGCTCTTCTCAGCAACGATGCCTGGCCAGATTGTGTCGCTTGCTCGTCGTTACATGACGCAGCCAACTCATATCCGTGCTGCTGACCCGTTGAGCGACTCATCAACCGTTGATGCCATCGAACAGCACGTGTGGCGTGCGCACAACATGGATAAGCCTGAATTGGTTGCTCGAGTTTTGCAGGCCAATGGTCGCGGACTGACTATGGTCTTTTGTCGCACAAAGCGCGTTGCTGGCAATCTTGCAGATGAGCTCAACGCTCGTGGCTTTGCTGCTGCAGCCGTGCACGGTGACCTAGGTCAGGGTGCTCGCGAGCAGGCACTGCGTGCATTCCGTGCCGGCAAAGTTGACGTACTTGTTGCAACCGATGTTGCCGCTCGTGGCATCGACGTTGCAGACGTTACACACGTCATCAACTACGAGTGCCCTGACGATGAAAAGACTTACCTGCACCGCGTTGGACGTACTGGCCGTGCGGGCAACTCAGGTGTTGCCATTACCTTGGTCGACTGGCAAGACACCAACCGTTGGCAGATGATCAACCGCGCTTTAGGTCTTGCATTCAACGACCCAATCGAAACTTATTCATCGAGCCCCCATCTGTACACCGGGTTGAATATTCCTGAGGGCATTACTGGTCAGCTACCGAATGCATCACGTACGCGCGAGGGTCTGTCTGGCGAAAAGATTGAAGACTTGGGTGAAACCGGTCAGCGCAAAAACAAGCGCCCAACCACTGGCGATACCCGTCGTGGTGCAGGTTCAGGTTCGGGCTCACGTAATGGTGGTGGAAAGCCGGCTGGCCGTAATTCAGGTTCAGGTAAGCCCACAACAACGAGTTCAGCACCTGAAGGCGAAACCAAGCCGGCAACCGCTCGTGCACCGCGTGATCCCAATGCGCCTGCGCGTAATCGTCAACGTCGCCGCAGCAATACTTCTGAATCTAGCTAGTCAGAAACCACACCACTGGCAGCCTGCTCCCAGGTTTCAGTGAGGCGTGACTGTAAGTAGTCGGTCAGCTCGCGCATGTTCATGCCCAGAAGATCCTCGGCAGGTACGTGCTTGCCAATGCGCAGACGAATGAGTGGAAACCGCAGTACGCCGGTGAAACTTTGCAAAACGCTCTTTGCTACCGTTCCACTACCTAGTTTGCGACTGTCATGGTGCGCAATGGGCAGAACCGGCAGCGACATAGACCGTGCTAATCCCGCTGCACCCGGACGCCATTCGCGTGGGGCCGCATCGTCATTGATCTTGACGTCTCCTTCTGGATAAATCAGAACACATTCGCCGTTACGCAATGCAGTCAGCGCCGCACGATACGCAGCGCGCCCATCATGCTGGTCCACTGGAATAATCCCGCTATCAGTACAAACCTGCTTTGTCACTGGATAGGCCCACAAGTCCGATGTGCCAATTGGACGAATGTGACGACGGTGTGTGCACTCGCCCTCACATTCGCCATCGGCAGAAAAACCAAGGTTATGCAAAGTACCAATCGTCACAATGACATCAACAACCGTCGTATGGTTCACGACAATCAGCGCGGGGCCAGGTTGTTCGAGGATAGCGAGGTTGTCCGCGCCGCTGACAGATACCCGCGCCACCATGCGAACCATGCGACCCAAGAATGTACCTGGACCCACCATCTACATACCTTCTTCAAATGTGCTTGTGCGCAGTAAGCCAGCTGCCCGTCCTTGCGCACTAATGACAAGAGCCATCTTGCGGGATGCTTCATCAATCATTTCATTTCCGAGCATGACTGCGCCGCGGGATCCACCCTCGGAGGATGTGCAAAAGTCGTAAGCATCGAGGATAAGTTCAGCATGGTCATAGTCAGTCTGAGATGGCGAGTAAACCTCGTTCACAATGTCAATCTGCTCTGGATGTAAAACCCATTTGCCGTCAAAACCCAGTGCAGCACTCCGAGTAGCTGTCAGGCGTAAGCCCTCAAGATCCTTGATACCAAGGTACGGTCCGTCAATGACCTGTTTACCGAATGCACGACCAGCAACAAGCAGACGCATGAGTACATAGTGATACGCGTCGCCTTCGGTGTAACCAGGTGGCTGCAAGCCAACGTTGAGCGTTCGCATGTTGAGACTAGCCATAAAGTCTGCTGGACCGAAGATGATGGTTTCAATGCGCGAATGACATGCAGCAATGGCATCCACATTCACAAGCCCGAGTGCATCTTCAATCTGCACTTCAATCCCGATACTTTCGGGTGCCAGACCGAGCTCGACTTCGAGCGCATCTAGGCGCTCCGAAAGCCAGAAAACATCTGCGGTTGTCGTAACCTTTGGCAGGATGATGCAGTCCAGATTGGAGCCTGCTCCGCGAACTACCTCATCAAGGTCACCGGCTGCCCAGGGAGAATCAATTGAGTTGATGCGCACAGAGCGAATCCGAGTGCCATACCCGCCCTCATTGAGTGCGGATACAACATTTGCGCGTGCCTGCACTTTCGCCAGTGGGGCCACTGAATCTTCAAGGTCAAGGAATACTTGATCAGTATTCAAAACCTTGGACTTTTCGAGCATTCGCACGCTACAACCGGGCACAGCTAAATTGCTGCGACGTGAACGCAGCGCGCGGTTCAATTGCTCAACCATGTGCGTGCCTCCTGGAGTCTCATCTGTATGCCTCCTGAGCCTACTTGACCCACGATTAGATGCACTTACAGCGGTATCTGCGCCTGATGTGAGTCAAACCGAACCAAAATAACGGTAATCTGCATACGTGAGCACAACACCTAACCGCATTTTTCTGGCCCGTTTGGCCGGAACTGCCGTATTTGATCCCGCGGGTGATCAGGTTGGCAAGATTCGCGATGTCGTGGTGACTGCTCGTTTGAACAACAAGGCTCCCTCTGTGCTGGGGCTCGTCGTTGAAGTGGCGCCCCGTCGCCGAATCTTCGTGCCTATGTCTCGTGTGACAGCAATCGATCTCGGTGCAGTCGTCACTAGCGGTGTCGTCAACCTACGCAGATTTGAACGCCGTGTGGAAGAAAAACTTGTCATCGCTGAACTTCTGGATCGTAAGGTCACGGTAGTTTCCAGCGGAGAAACCGTCACTGTGCAAGATATCGCGATGAGTCAGGATCGCGCGAGGGAGTGGGCGATATCGCGGCTCTTCATTCGCAAATTGCCTTCCGGTTTTGCTCGCCGCGCTGAATCAACGACTGTCGAATGGGATACCGTAACTGGCCTTTTCCTTGAATCGGAACAGCAAGCAGTCGATTCACTTCTTGCTTCGACTGAGGCAATGCGCCCAGCAGACCTTGCAAACCTGCTACAGGAATTGCCCCAAAAGCGTCGCCTCGAATTGATTAGCGGGCTTGGACTTGAGAAGTTGGCTGACGTCTTTGAGGAACTTCCTGAGGATGACCGCGTTGAAATCATGTCAGCCATGGGTATGGAACGGGCTCGTGAGGTTCTGGAAGAGATGGACCCAGACGACGCTGCTGACCTTTTGAGTGAACTTCCACCCGAGCAGGCTGAGGAATACCTTGAGGGCATGGAACCTGATGAGGCTGAAGACCTGCGTCGCCTTCTGTCGTATGACGACTTCAGTGCCGGTGGCATGATGACAACTGAGCCCGTCATTTTGGCACCCGATGCCACAGTGGCTGAGGCTCTGGCTCGCCTACGCGTGGCTGAACTTTCTCCAGCGCTGGCCTCTCAGGCATATGTTGTGCGACCACCGTTTGAGACCCCAACTGGTAAGTACTTGGGTGTGGCACATGTACAGCGCCTCCTCCGAGAACCGCCTTCATCGTTGGTGTCTGGCATACTCGACAAGTCACTTGAACCCATTGGGCCGGAAGCCCCACTTGGTCAAGTAGCGCGCTATTTTGCAACATACAACTTGGTAGCACTACCTGTTGTAGACGAGAACGATCATTTGATTGGTGCAGTCACGATTGATGACGTTATTGACCACATGTTGCCTGAAGATTGGCGAGAAAACGAGATAGATGAGGAGGGCTGATTATGGCGCGCGACGAACGACGTGGTCCACGTCTGGATCAGCCACTGGAGCGCACTAGATCACTGCGCCCATCTGTCGATTCTGAAACAGCTGGTCGAGTAAGTGAGCGTGTTGCTCGCTTCTTAGGTTCATGGCGCTTCATTGGCTACATGACCCTAGCTATTGTAACTTGGGTTTTATGGAACACACTTGCTCCAGAACACCTGCGAGCCGATGGTTACCCATTCCTCTTCTTAACGTTGGCTCTATCTCTTCAGGCTTCTTACGCTGCTCCTCTGATTTTGTTGGCACAGAATCGTCAGGCTGACCGTGACCGTGTGCAGTTCCAAGAAGATCGCGATCAGACCGAGCGCTTGCTTGCTGATGCTGACTACCTGACCCGAGAGATTGCTTCACTGCGCCTGGCTCTTGGTGAGATGGCCACACGTGATTACTTGCGTGGTGAGATTCGCGATTTACTGGAAGAATTCAGCGAATTGATTAATGCCAAGAACGATGAAGAAACTGACCACAAGTAACTTCTTCTGTCGTCAATTAAGCAAATAGTTTCAAACAATTGGAGTTTGTGTGAGTGTCACTCGCGACCTAGTCGATGCAGCGTTAGCAACCGTTCTTGACCCTGAAATTCGTCGACCGATTACGGAAATTGGCATGGTCAAAGGTGTTGAGATTGCTAGCGGTAGCGTCACTGTTTCGGTCTACCTGACAATATCAAGTTGCCCGATGCAAGACACCATCGCTAACACTGTGAAAGAAGCTGTCAGTGAAATTGAAGGTGTGACCGAGGTCAACGTTGTACTCGATGTCATGTCTGATGAACAACGCACTGCTTTGCGCGAACAGTTACAAGGTCCGGTCAAAGAAATCCGTTTTAATCGTCCAGATTCACTCACCCGTGTTTACGCCATCGCATCCGGCAAGGGCGGTGTCGGCAAGTCATCTGTGACGGCAAGTTTGGCAGTGAGTCTTTCTGCAGCAGGTCTAACTGTTGGCATCTTGGATGCTGATGTTTACGGTCATTCAATTCCAGACATTCTTGGCATCACTGCGCCACCACTTCGCGTGGACTCGATGATCATGCCTCCGCAAGGTCACGGTATTCGAGTGATGTCCATGTTGCCACTCAAGCCAGGTGGGCGTCATGAGCCACTGGCCATGCGTGGACCGATGTTGCACAAGTACCTTGAGTCATTTCTGGCTGAAGTGTGGTGGGGCGACCTAGATGTTCTGTTGTTAGACCTACCGCCGGGCACTGGTGACATTGCCATCAGTACTGCTGCCCTACTTCCACAAAGCGAACTGATTGTGGTGACCACTCCGCAACCGGCAGCTGCTGATGTGGCAATTCGTGCAGGCATGCTCGCACCTCAACTCAAGCAGCGAGTGTTCGGTGTTATTGAAAACATGTCTGCATTTGCATGCCCACATTGCAATGAGCCCATTGACATGTTTGGTGCGGGCGGAGGGCAGATGGTGTCTGAAGTGCTGTCCGAGAAACTTGAATACGAAGTACCGCTGTTGGGCAAGATTCCATTCGATCCACGTCTACGCGAAGGTGGAGACTTAGGTCAGCCGCTTGTGGTGAGCACTCCAGAGGCCGAAGCCTCAATTGCCTTGGAGGAGATTGCGCAGAAGCTTGCCAGTCGTCCGCGTGGTCTGGCAGGTAAGAGTTTGAACATCTCCCCTAACTAGGATTTGTGCCCACTCTCAGTGCGCAAACCTGAGAATTTGCACCATCTGACAAGGTGCGGCTCGTTCAAAATTCGTGAGCATCCTGTCAGTTTCATGCGGATTTGTTATTAGCCCAAAGCCCATGCGGCAACTATTTAACATCAAAGTATGAAGCCAAATCGCATAATTATTTTCGTAGTGGCGTCCATAGTTTTAGCGACTGCAATTGTGGTCGTCGTTTTGAATGACACAACACAGAAGAAGCACGACGCCAAGAGCCCTGAAGGCACTGTACAGAACTATCTGGAGTCCATTTACGCAGGTGACAATCTAAGGGCTGCTCGCTATCTCAGCAAGACCGGCTTCTGCACGATAGAAGATCTAGACATGATGGACATGATGGATGGGCATCAAAAGCCCCGCGTTCTCTTTGATGAAACATCGATGATGGGCAATAGGGCTTGGGTCAAAGTCAATGCAGAATTCGGCTCTGGTGGTCCGATGGGCAACATGATGCGTGAGAGCCACACACTTCGACTTGTCAGATTCGGCGCGGGCTGGCAGTTGACCGGAATTCCGTGGCCACTCAGAGACTGTGGGGTAATCAACAAATGATTTTCGGACTACTGATCGTTATTGCAATTCTGGCTCTTTCCATTGGTGGAGTGCGCAGATTCTCTACGCGCTCGAGCACTGATGCCAATCGCACAGTGACTGTGCGCCGCTTCTTCGAATACGGCTTGCTGTTCGCCATGCTTGTCGTGTCTGCCGTCGGCCTTTCTGGGTTGGTAACTCGCCTTTTCAGTCTCGGTCAAGATGTTGTCTCTGATCCTGTGACACTCGCACGAGATGTCAGTTTCTCTGTTGTTGGCATTCCCGTACTGGCCGCTCTGACACAGTGGACACGTCGGCAGTTTGACCGCGATTTCTCTGAAGCGCACTCGCTTGCATTTGGGCTCTTCCTGACAGTAGCTTCCACAACAACCTTGGCCATGTCTATGGTTGCGCTCTACGACGTTTTGACATGGTCCACTGGCATCACCTCAGATTGGCGAGCGCCAACTGCCCGACTCATTGTCTGGGGTGTTGCATGGCTCGAGATTTCTATGACACGAAGCATCTACGCTCACACAGATCAACAGCAAGCAGTCAACCTCACTGGCTCACTCGTGGGTTTGGGCGCAACGGTTGCCGGATTTGTCGCTGTTATAGGAAGTCTGATTCAACTCGCTCTCGGGTTGAGTGCAGATGCATTGATTAGCCCGGGAACTGATCCTGTTTTGCGGGGGGTAATCACAGTCGCCATAGGTATTCCTGTGTGGTACTTCCACTGGACTCGCGGTGCACGTGACTCTCAGCGCAACACAATGTGGCTCTCGTATGTCTTACTTGCTGGAGTTGGCGGAAGCGTCGTTACGGCAATTGTGTCCGCAAGTTCTGTGTTGTATCAAACGTTGGTCTGGTTTCTTGGCACACCAGCATCACCTGATGCACATGTTCATTTTGGTAGCGCTCCTATCAATGGAGCTTACGCAGTCGTTGGCCTGGCCACCTGGTGGTATCACCAGAGTGTGCTTCGCGAAGGTCGTAGGGGAATTCGCACCGAGGTCACTCGCATTTTCGAATATTTGATGAGCGGAATCAGCTTGATTGCGCTAGCAAGCGGCATAGGCATCTTGGTTGTTGCTCTCATTGAGTCAGCGACCGGCACGAGCGTGATTAGCAATGGCGATGCTACGAACACACTCTTGCTTTCATTAACTCTGCTTGTCGTGGGAACACCCGCCTGGTGGATGTTCTGGAGCCGCATTCAGAGCATGGTTATTACGAATCCTGAAATTGAGGTCAGTTCGCCAAGTCGTCGCAGCTACTTGTACCTGTTGTTTGGTGTCGGTGGCATTGCAGCAATTGTGTCGCTGATTTCCGGCATCTTTCTCTTGTTTTCAGACATTTTCCAGAACCAACTCAGTTCAGACACTTTTCAGGTGATGCGATTCGCGATCGGCGTGCTTGTAACAACTGGAACGGTGGCGGCCTACCACTTCGCGGTCTACCGAAGTGAACGTCATTTCGTCCTCGTCCCTCAGACTCCGCACAGCATCATTTTGGTGGGACCGAAAGATTCTGAGCTCGTTCGAGAAATTGTCGAAAAGACCGGCAGTCGTGTACAAGTGTGGGTTGCTGATGATGCCGAGCATAGAGTCTGGTCACACAGCGAAGTCATGGCACTGCTTGCGCACGAATCTGGTCGGGATCTACTAATCCTCATGAACGGCAATGGACTCGAAGCTGTTCCTATGGTGCATGTCTAAGTCGCATCCGGGTCGAAGGTGGCGACAATGTGGCTTACGGAACGTGGAGCCGAGTACGTTGCTGGAGTTGCAGCAGGAGCTGGTGACTCATTCAAGACTGAATTCACAATGCCCAGTGGGGTGACTGACTGCAATTTGTTGGCCATGGTGCCCACATCAGGAAGGTCAAGCCCAGCAGTCAGGTCAGCGGTTGCAGCAGATGCTTTAGCGCGAAGTGCCTTCAACATCTTGGCGGCCTGCATTGCCATGGTAGGCAAACGATCTGGACCAAAAACAATGAGTGCCAGTAAAGCAAGCACAACAAACTCGGGTAAACCGATGTCGAACATGGCTACTCCTCACTTGTTACTGGCTACTTGTTGCTGGCTACTTGTTGCTGGCTACTTGTTGCTGGCTACTTGTTGCTGGCTAGGCAGCTTACTTGGCCACCGACGACTTAAGCGTAACCCGAACATCGCTACCTGACTGCCTCGACAACGTAACAACATCACCAGCCATGTGGGCGCGAATACGCACAATGAGCTCTGATCCATCCTTGACCTGCTGGCCATCAATGGCTGTAATCACATCGCCGACCTTGAGAGCACTCTTCGATGCAGGACCGCCAGGAACCAGGCCGGCAATGCGTGCACCAACACCTTGGTAGCTCACATCCAACTCAGCGCCGATCACCGGATGGGATGACATACCTGTGTTAATGATTTCCTGAGCAACTCTGCGGGCCTGATTCATAGGAATCGCAAAACCAAGGCCAATACTTCCAGCCTGACCACCCATCGGAGAATTGCCGACGGTAGCGATAGCAGAGTTAACTCCGACCACTTGGCCGCTTGCATTGATGAGTGGTCCACCGGAGTTACCCGGATTGATAGCGGCATCTGTCTGGATTGCATTAATGAATGAAGCGGCACCTTCTCCGCCAGCAGTCACTGGTCGATTCAGCGCCGACACAATGCCGCTAGTCACGGTTCCAGTCAAGCCAAGAGGCGAGCCAATAGCAATCGAGAGGTCACCAACCACAACATCACTTGAGTCACCCAACTGGGCAACAGGGAGATCTCCCCTTTCCACTTTAAGTACTGCGAGATCATAAGAAGGATCGGTACCAACGATGGTTGCCTTGTTCTGCGATTGGTCCTGGAACTGCACCGTGATGTCCGCATTGCCACCTGCTCCAGTGGCAACGTGATTATTGGTGAGAATGTAAGACTCAGTTGCTGAACTTCGGATGACGAAGCCTGAACCTGTGCCCGAACCTTGCAGTGATGTCACTTCAATGGACACAACGGTTGGTAAAACAGCTTTAGCAAGTCCAGCGATTGAGTCACTTGCCCTGAGCGAACCCGCTCCCGTTGCAGTGGGCAAAGTAATTGCACCCTGCGGTGACCAGGCATTGTAGGAAGCAACGGTGTAGCCACCAATACCAGAAAGCAGGCCGCTCACTACACCAGCAATGATCGCTAATCGAACTGCTCGAGATGGCTGTGTGGGGCCCTCCGGAGTTGGCGTGCTCTGAGGTGACTGATAAATCCAAGTCGGCGCATTCGGTTGGTCATTCTGCGTATTCACGGCTCGACTAGCAGTTTGCACGTCCGCTTCAATCAGAGGTTCGACGCCATCTTCAAGCCCAGCAATAGGTTCGAGCGCAGGGTCACTGACAGTCGAAGGAAGAGACTCACTATCCGTCTGCATAACCGATTCGACCATTTCAGAAGTTGCATCGCTAGATTCTTGCAACAGATCCTGCGCCACCTCGTGGGCATCACTAGGCGTCACGTCCTGTTCAATTTCAGGTGGCGCTGTAGCCTCGATGGACTCCGATGAAATCAATTCGTCAGAACCCTGCACATCATCATCGTTCGCTGAACCATGGGGTGGCACTTCGGTCATTAGTCAATCCTTTGCTGTAACAAGCTTGCTTCAATATTGTCCCTGATTTACGGCACGAACACCTAAGAAGGCACCATTCTTCACATTCTTCTAACATGCCCCGTACGCTTACTTACATGGCACCGACTGATCCACGAATCTTGGCAATTCATCGCGCTTCCTGCGACTACGCAGAGGTCTGGTCCGGCGAGGACGGCATCCGTGCACATGCTCGAGCTAAGGCTGCCGAAATTGGTTGTGCTGCAGTGAGTGCTGGCGCAGGGAGCGTACTTCGCACCCTTGCTGCAGCTATCGATGCGCGCAATGTTGTCGAAATTGGCACTGGTGGCGGAGTTTCTGCCCTTTGGCTACTCGATGGCATGAATACAGAAGGAGTACTCACAAGCGTTGACATCGAAGCTGAACACCAACTCATCGCAAAAGATGCCCTCGCTCAGGCAGGTATCGCTGCAAATCGTGTTCGCTTAATCAACGGCAAGCCTGAAGAAGTTCTTGACCGTCTCACACATGAGGCATACGACCTCGTACTGATTTCGGGTCGCCCCGCTGATTTGGCCATGCATGTTGACCAGGCACTTATCTTGCTTCGCGATGGCGGATTACTCGTCATTGATCGCGCACTATGGAATGACAAAGTAGCTGATCCCGCTCAGCGCGATGCAGACACAATTAGTGTGCGTGGGACTGTTGAATCAATCGCCAACCATGAGCATCTCACTGGAACCTTGTTACCAGTTGGTGGTGGCTTACTCGTTGCAGTAAAGCGCTAACAAAATTCTCTACAACAAACCAGTTGCTAAGCGAAATTTTTAGACGGTTACTTCTTGAGCACTTACTTCTTAGGCATTGTGCTGACAGATTCAGCAAGTACCGCACTCAGGTCTTTTACTTCCTGTGCATTAAGTTCAACGACGAGACGACCGCCGCCTTCTAGTGGAACTCGAAGTACATAGCCGCGTCCCTCTTTTGGACACTCCATTGGGCCGTCGCCGGTCCTGGGCTTCATTGCGGCCATCTCGGTCCCCCTATATAAATAATCTGGAAGTGTGCTCTTATTATCTCGCAGAATAAGTTTCTAGCGAAATCACCCGCCGAAATAGGGGCTTTCTCGGGCTAAATTTGGCCCTGTTCGACCATGTTGCTGAACTTTTGCAACGAATGTCGCACTCCAGCCACAAATGCAGGTTTGAGGAGTTTGAACCCAAGCAAGCCCACCGGACCTAGCGGAATCTCCAGATCTTCACTCCAAATGAAGCGACATGACTGCTCTCCGATTGCTTCCACGATGAAAGTGCCAGTTCCCTTGACAACTCGGCCCGTGTGAATAACGTCGCATCGCTGAGGCGGTTCCCAGCGTGTGACGGTCATAGTGTCGAGAAAACCGAGTTTGCCGATGCCGGTGAATGCGGCAATCTGACCACCTAGACCTTGGCCATCGCCATTGACCGGACGAACTTTGGTGCCCATCATCCATGCGTCTTGGCTGGGCCAGTCGGTAATTGCAGCCCACACTTTTTCAACTGGAGCCAGAATGTCTACCGATAACTCAATATGTTGCATACCTAGTGTTTATCACTATGTCGCAGACCGCGCAGAAGTCCCCACTCATTTACTTCCTTAGACCGCACACGTTCAGCGGTCAACAGAATGTCAATCACCTCATCGACATCGTCTGAGATGTGAAGCATGTCGAGATCTGCTGGAGAAATCTTTCCTTCAGCAAGAACAGTGTTACGCATCCACTCGATGAGCGGACCCCAGAACTTCGTACCCATCAGGATGACGGGGAATGACGTGACCTTTTGTGTTTGCACCAAAGTGAGCGCCTCGAAGAGTTCATCAAATGTGCCAAAACCGCCAGGGAAAACCACAAAGCCTTGCGCATACTTGATGAACATTGTCTTTCGAGCAAAGAAGTAACGGAAGTCGATGGCAAGCTCGACGTACTCATTGAGGCTCTGCTCAAAAGGCAACTCAATGCCTAGACCGACAGAGAGACCTCTTTCTGCAAAGCAGCCTTTGCTGGCGGCTTCCATGATGCCTGGTCCGCCGCCGGTGATCACGTTGTAGCCGAGCGCAGAGAGCTTGTAACCCAATTCTTCAGCTTGGGCATACATAGGATCCTCACGTGAGGTTCGTGCGCTACCGAAGATGCTGAAGGACGGACCTAGCTCTGCCAGAGCGCCGAAACCATTGACGAACTCGGCCTGAATGCGCATAACCCGCCACGGATCGGTGTGCACCCAGTCGGTGTCACCACGGCTATCAAGTAGTCGCTGGTCGGTCGTACCACCAACTCGCGCGTGACCCTTTCGGGTAATCGGTCCTTCGCGATGCACATTGCGTTCCTGAGTCATAGGACCACGCTATCTGCTCACACAGGCAAATGTGAGGCGTTAGCCAGCAAGCCAAGAGAAAACTATTGCCTCACACTTTTGCAACTGTGCACAAGTGACGAACTCACCGCGCGAGTGCGCCAGTCCGGGATCGCCAGGGCCGAGATTAACTGCAGGAATGCCCATCGCCGCAAAACGGGCAACGTCAGTCCAACCAAACTTCGGAGCCACTTGACCATCAACCAATCGCACAAGTTCAGCAAGAGCATCTTGAGTCAGACCCGGCAAAGCACCACCAGCGTTGTCCACCACAACAACCTCAAAGCCTTCAAAGACTTCGGCAATGTGAGTAGCAGCCTGCTGGGCTGTTGTCGATGGTGCATAGCGATAGTTGACTTCAACCATTGCCTCATCTGGCAGCACATTGCCCGCAATGCCACCTGAGATGCCAACCGCATTCAAACCTTCTCGGTATTCCAAACCATCAATCACAACTCGTGCTGGCTCATAGTCGTTTAGGCGACGCAACACCTCACCTAAGTGGTGAATCGCATTGTCACCTAGCCATGAACGAGCACTGTGTGAACGAACTCCCTGGGTGCGAATGTGTGCACGCAGAGTTCCTTGGCAACCAGCTTCAATCTGCGCGTTGGACGGCTCAAGCAACACAGCCACATCGGCTGCCAGCAACTGAGGTTGCTGGGCGGCCAAAATGGTCAGGCCATTGCGAGCACTATCTACTTCTTCACATTCATAAAAAATGTACGTCACATCAAACTGCGGGTTCTCAAGGGTCACAGCTGCGCGCAATGCAACGGCTACCCCGCCCTTCATGTCACAGGCACCTAGACCAAAAACCAGGTCTTCTTCTGCGAGGGACCCGTCATGTGGCAGAGGCTGACCCGCCTGAATCAGCTTCGCACCTTCATTTCCTGCAGCTGGCACAGTGTCAAGGTGTCCGGCCACAATCGCGCGTGATGGACGACCCAAATTGGTGCGGGCAATCACAGTATTGCCAAGGCGTGAAACCTCCAGCCAGGCACAATCTTGCAGACAGGCTTCAACAGCATCAGCCAGTTGGCGCTCGTTGCCAGACACACTTGCCACATCGACCAGTTCCATAGTTAGCTGCACGACATCCCGAGTCGGGTTCAAGGTCAAAGTGTCCACAGGACTACGGTAGTCGTGTAGGAATGTCAGACTCAATCATTTGCTCGACTTACTCGAAGGTTTCTCATGACAACATCAGCATCTGCACTTGGAATCGCCACATACTCCCAAGGTGTCTTGCTTGATGTCTGGTATCCAGAACCTGTTCTAGCCAGTGAGCCCAATCACGTTTCAGGACTAGAGCGTGCCATTGATACTGACGATCTGCGCGGAGTTCGTAGCGAAATCATCAAGACGAGCATTGTTGATTTATCGCAGGCTCCTATGGATGCAGCGGATGCCTACCTTCGCCTACACCTCCTCTCGCACCGACTGGTCACTCCACATTCAATCAACCTTGATGGCATCTTTGGTTTGCTGACCAATGTTGCCTGGACTTCACTCGGTCCGGTTGCTGTCGACCACTTGAGCGAGACACAACTGAAGGCGCGCGTGAAGGGTCAGCACCTGACTGTCTTTAGCGTTGATAAGTTCCCACGCATGGTTGACTACGTGGTGCCATCTGGGGTCCGTATCGCTGATGCTGACCGGGTTCGCTTAGGTGCGCATCTTGCCTCAGGTACCACGATCATGCACGAAGGCTTTGTGAACTTTAATGCTGGAACGCTGGGTACGAGCATGGTTGAAGGTCGCATCTCAGCCGGCGTAACAGTGGGCAACGGCTCAGACATCGGCGGTGGCGCAAGCATCATGGGCACGCTGTCTGGTGGGGGCAAGGACGTCATCTCAATTGGCGAACACAGTCTGGTTGGCGCAAACGCCGGCGTAGGTATCTCTCTTGGTGATAACTGCATTATTGAATCTGGTACCTACATCACTGCTGCATCCAAGCTCACTTTGCCTGATGGTCAAGTCGTGAAGGCACGCGAACTCTCTGGAGCTAGCGGCCTGCTGTACCGGCGCAACTCATTGAGTGGCGCCCTTGAAGCGGTAGCACGTGAAGGTTCCTGGGGCGGCCTGAACGCTGCCCTACACAAGAACTAGAACCTAGTTCGGTCCAACCTGGTACTGCGAATTTGAGAAGAAGATACTGAAGTCCGCGCTGTACTTCGAGTTTGTGAAGTAGACACTGAAATCTGCGTTGTACTTTGAGTTGGTGAAGTACCAGAGGCCACATTTGTTGGCTGAGTACTGAGAATTAGTCGAGTACACGCTCAGGTCACTCGAATACTTGCTACTGGCTTGAAATATCTTGTAGGTGGCCGAGTACTGCGACTTTTCAATATAGACCTTGCCGAAAAGGCGCTTACCCTTAAAGATGCAAGCGGGCACTTTGCCCTGCTTCGCTACAGCCAACTGCACATCAGCAGGCTTTGCCGAGGCTGTTGAACTCACAACATTCAGGGAGCCGAGCGCTACAACTGCGGCAAGTACAACTGATTTGAATGTGAGACTCAAGTTAGGCATGTTGCGAGTTTACTACACGCAATCACAATGTACCTGTGCTTATCGAGTAGCAATCGGCGCGTAGTTGCGCTCATCTTCACCGATGTAAACCTGACGCGGGCGACCAATCTTGGTTGATGGGTCAGAGATCATTTCCTGCCACTGAGCAATCCAACCTGGCAAACGACCCATAGCAAAGAGCACAGTAAACATCTGCTCTGGGAAACCAATGGCTCGGTAAATCAGACCAGTGTAGAAGTCAACATTTGGATAAAGACCGCGCGACAAGAAGAAGTCGTCAGTGGACGCAACTTCTTCAAGACGGAGCGCAATGTCGAATAGCGGATCCTGGACGCCGAGCATGGTCAGGATTCTGTGTGTGTGCTTCTTAACGATGGCTGCACGTGGATCGTAATTCTTGTACACGCGGTGACCAAAGCCCATGAGACGAATGCCATCTTCGCGATTCTTTACTCGCTCGATGAACTGGTCAACAGTCTCACCGGATTCATGAATGTTAGTGAGCATCTCAAGCACAGCCTGGTTGGCTCCGCCGTGGAGTGGACCAAACAGCGCATTGATGCCTGCCGAGATTGAAGCAAACAGGTTTGCATGGGAGGAACCCACCATGCGGACCGTTGAAGTTGAGCAATTCTGCTCGTGATCGGCATGCAAGATGAACAACATGTCGAGTGCCTTCACGATATCTTCATTCACGATGTACTTTTCAGCAGGAACACCGAAGGTCATGCTCAAGAAGTTCGCTACATATCCGAGGCTGTTGTCTGGATACATGTATGGCTGTCCGGCCGTCTTCTTATGTGAATATGCTGCAAGCGTAGGAAGTTTAGCCATCAAACGGATGGTGGAAATTTCAACGTGACGAGGATCAAATGGATCTAATGAGTCTTGATAGAAGGTTGAAAGAGCACTCACCGCGCTACTCAAAACTGGCATTGGGTGAGCATCACGAGGGAAGCCGTCAAAGAACCGACGAAGATCTTCGTGCACCATGGTGTGGCGGCTGATGTTTCCCTCAAACTCTGCAAGTTGAGTAGCAGTGGGCAATGAGCCGTACATCAAGAGATATGAAGTTTCCAAGAAAGTGCTGTTCTCGGCAAGCTGCTCAATTGGGTAGCCGCGGTATCGCAAGATGCCTTGGTCGCCATCAATGTACGTAATGCTTGATGAGCAAGCTGCAGTGTTCATGAAACCGTGGTCAAGAGTGACATGACCGGTCTCTTTGAGCAGTTTGGAGATGTCCAGACCCGACGACCCAACGGTGGCCGGAACCTCACTAAAAATGAGGTCATGATTGTCGTAATTTAAACTCGCATCAGGCATAAGACAAACTTACTAGCCGAGACGGACGAGAAACATCCGCCTACCGAATTAATGAGCGCTAAGGCGTTCTGCCGCAGCCGCAATTCGCTCATCTGTGGCGGTTAATGCAACCCGCACATACTTGTCTCCGGCAGCCCCATAGAAGCTACCCGGGGCCACTAAAATCCCATTGTTTGCAAACCAATTCACAGTTTCCATGCCGTCCTGACCACGGGTTGCCCAGAGATACAGACCGGCCTGCGAATGCTCGATCGTAAAGCCTGCAGCGGTCAGAGCAGTGTGAAGAACATCACGTCTCGTGGCATACCGCGCCTTCTGAACTGCCACGTGTTCAGCGTCATCAAGAGCCGCAATCGTTGCGTACTGAATCGGACTCGGCAGAAGCATGCCTGTGTGTTTGCGGGCACCGATGATGGCTTGCACTAGAGCCTGATCGCCGAGCGCTGCACCGGATCGGTAACCAGCAAGATTCGAGCGCTTTGAAAGTGAGTGAATGGCAAGCACACCAGCTTGAGTTTTACCACACACGCGAGGGTCAAGAACGGAAACTGGATCCGCAGTCCAACCGAGTTCGAAATAGCATTCATCGCCAACCACGGGTGCACCAATTTTGCGACCAACTTCGACGATGGCACGGAGTTGGTCAACACCGAGGACTTCCCCACTTGGGTTACTCGGACTATTCACCCAAATGACGTCAGCATCGGATGGAATATCGTCAGCCGAGCGATAGGTCACTACCCCAGCGCCGCAAATCACGCCACCGACTGCATATGTTGGGTACGCAAGTTCAGGAATCGCCACGGTGCTGGAGGAAGTGAGACCGAGAAGAGTGCCGAGCCAAGCAACAATTTCTTTTGAGCCAATAGTGGGAGCGACTTGCGACTCATTAAGTTCAACGCCAAGAGTGCGCCCAGCCCAACGAACCCATGCTTCACGCAGTGCGGGTGTGCCTGCAGCTGTTGGATAACCTGGGGCATTCACGGCATTGCGCAGTGCGCTCTGAATTACCTCAGGGGTGTCATCAACCGGAGTGCCAATAGAAAGGTCAACAATTCCATCGGGATGCGAACGTGCAAGTTCAGCAGCTGCAGCAATGCGGTCCCATGGAAAATCCGGGAGACCGTCAACAAGAGGCGTGATCAGGGCTAGTGCTCCTGTGGCGGAAGAGCAGTGACCAATTCTGGGTCATTACTCGTGCGACCTGTCTTTGCTGCACCACCAGGTGAGCCCAGGGTCTTAAAGAAGTCGACGTTAACCTGAGTGAACTCAGCCATAGCTGCCGGCACATCATCTTCGTAGAAGATTGCTTCGGTTGGGCACACTGGCTCGCAGGCTCCACAGTCAACGCACTCATCTGGATGGATGTACATCATGCGATCGCCTTCGTAAATGCAATCGACTGGGCACTCTTCTACGCAAGCTTTGTCCTTGAGGTCAACACAAGGTAGCGCAATGATGTAAGTCACAGATCCTCCAAAATTTCGTCAGATGCTCAGAGCATCTGGGTATAACCGTACCTGCCACTGCCCAGTTCCGCAGAAAAGGCTCAACGTGTCGTGAAAAATGTTACGGAGTCCCTGGCTTCTTGCCACAAATCACATGCGGGCCAGCCGCGTAACTCGTTACGAAATCCTGAGATGCCACGACCTGGTGGTCCTTAACGACCTTGCGAGTCACTGTGATGTCAAAGCCGTTTACACCGTCCTGTGCAATGCAGAGTGGGTCGCTGCTGTAGACCGTCGCATAAGGACGCGTATTGCGCTGCGGCGAACTAATGGCCTGCACATCATCAAAAGTTTTCGTCCCGTATAGAGTTACCGTCACTGATGAGTCTGTGATCGATGCCTTGACTAGAACCGCCGTCTTGAGTGGATTGCGCCACCGCATGTCGAGCGAACCAAAAGACACTGTCGCCTCAAGACCTGGTCGGTATCGAGATATCCAGAATGAATGCGCACGTTGTTCGACTCGTTCCATATTTGCGTAGAACGCTGCGGTCCAGACCGCTGTTGTTGCAGTCGAAACTCCACCACCGAGATCCTCACGGAACTGACCACCAGGACCAATAATGAAGCCAGTTGTGTAACCGTTTGCGACGGTGCGCTCCTTCACTGTGTCATTCATCGAGAATGTCTCGCCTGGCATGACGATCGTGCCGTCCACATAGCGAGCAGCCTGCCCAATGTTGGTTACTCGATAAGCCGCATAGGGAAAATGCTGGGTGAACGAGCTGAGCTTTTCAACGATGCCGAGTTCCTTTGCTTGATCGGCTGTGAGTGCAGGCTCAATACTGGTCAAGGCGATGGTGGCAATTCGATTTCCAGAGGTGAGAATGACAGGCGTCACACTGTCAACAAGTTCCTGACTTGTTACACCACGACCGACTTGCTCGGGAACTACATAGGGCTTGCCATGCCAAATCTTAAATGTGGCATCTTTTGCTGCAATACCAAGTTTTGGCAATGCCTCATTAACTGCTGCGAGAAGCACTTCACCATCGAGCGAAGGTTCCAACTTGCCCTGAACAACTCGCAAGGTTGTTGCTGAATACAAGGTTGCTTGATCGAAAGTAACACTCTGCTTACCAATGTTTACGGTCAAGGGAGAACCGATTGTCGCAGCATACTTAGCCACATAGGACTTAGCCTGTGCGTCGCTCACAGATGGTGACACGGTGCTCGTTGGCAACGTAAGCGGCCCATCAAATTGAGCGAAATGTGCCCTCAATGCCAACTGTGCAGCAACCTTGTTGATTACCGAACCTGCTTTGCCCGGAGTCACGACCGGTGAGCCATCCTCAAATGTGGCGACTGGTTCAACCGGTGCGGTCTCTGAAGAAAGTGAGACTCCCGCTAGAGCTGAGTCCAATTTTTGGGAGTCAATGGCCACAATGGGCTTAACCTGAACCTTGCCGAAAAGCTTGGTGTACTGGAACATTGGATTCCACTTGTTACCTGTGACCTGTTTCAATGTGGCAGCAACATCAACAGTCAGACCAGCCGAAGTAGGGTCAAGCGCATACTCACTGCCTGCAACTGTGACGGAAAATGGCTTAGTGGCAGGCGCGACAATTTTCTTCTCGATAATTTTGCGGGCGTGAGTCAACGTCATGCCACCAACATTCACCGCACCCACATGGGCATCACTAGCTGTGGTGTCCCCCTGAAAGAGCACAAAGCCTGCATACCCGAGACCAGCAATGATGAGCGCAGCTGTGAGAGATTTGAATACGGTCGCTGACTTTGACTTAGACACTGTCATTCCCATGAGTTGTTGGTGGATGTACCTGTTCTGGAAACATTGAGTGCACTGGACGCAGAACTGGCCAAGTGGTTGCAATTCCCAGACACACAGATCCAGCGATGATGTAAACATGCGAGTGAGACGTTGGGACTAGAGCCAAGTCGCCACCTGATGTTTCAGTAGCTAGTTGCCAAGTCACAATCATCCATGCCACCAAAACTCCAACACCTGCAAATCGTGATTGGAAGAATCGATTAAGCCACAGCAACGCTGCTGCAATGATCACGATTGCTAATGGAACGCCGTAGTAGACGGTGTGACCATTAAGCGGTGTGCGATCACCTTGCACAAATCCAGCACAAACTGAAATTGGTATGCCAGCCATCAAACCAACGAGGAGCGCGGATAATTTTTTCACTCTGCTCTACTCAATCCCGGCAAAGAGGTCGAGTTCGCGGCCCTCTGCATCAAATGGACCAGCAGCTTGACCCTGAACTAGACGGAAATATTCAATACCCATTACTTGAGAGCCTAAGTTGTTCGAAAGAGCAAAGAAACCAGAATCCATACTGATTTGGGTGGCATGCGCTGCCAATGCTTCCATCTTGCTCGCAACACACTCGGTGCCATCTATGACAGTTGTCACCAAGTCGTCATCACAGACATACGGCAAATCATCGGGGTCCTCCGCGGCAAAACCAGCTTCTTCACCCATAGCCTGCAGAGCCTCGATTCCAGCTCGCATCACGCTGCGCGGGAAAGCGGTCCAATAAATTTTGCGAATCGACCATGCCGCACCGAGTTCCGTGGCAAAGCTCGGTGCCGCAGCCAAAGATGCGGCATACATGGCAACTCGATGTGCCTGAATGTGATCTGGATGCCCATAGCCGCCAAAGTCGTCATAAGTCACCAGCACGTGAGGTTGCTCGTCACGAATCACTGCAACTAGATGGCGCGCGGCTTCCAAAAGATCGGCACGCCAAAAACAGTCAGCACGGTCATTTGGTGGAGTGCCAATCATGCCGCTGTCTCTGTATGCACCTGGCCCACCGAGGAGGCGCCAGTCAGTGACACCAAGAGCGGCCATAGCGTTACCTAACTCGGTAATACGGTGTTGACCTAGGGCATCATCATTTCCAGCTGCCAGATGAGCTAGCTCTGGAACAAGTACTTCGCCCTCTTCGCCAAGCGTGCATGTGACCAAGGTGACCTTGTCACCGTTAGCAACATACTTGGCCATAGTGGCACCAGACCCGATGGTTTCATCATCAGGATGGGCATGTACAAGAAGTAATCGGCGCGCAGACACCCCTCTACTTTACGAGCCGCATCACAAGTTTGGGTGTCTCACGCACCCAATGGGCCGCGGCGTGACAAAATCTATCCATGAGCACAGAGTTCCCACGTCAAAAGGCTGCCACCCGAAACTTTCAGTTAGGTGCGCCGCGTAGCTTCCACATCAGTGAGGACGGTGGCCTTGTCACGTTCTTGCGCAGCGACCATGGTCGCGATGCAGTCAATTCACTGTGGATCTTTGATGTCGCGAGTAACACTGAGACGAAGATCGTTGACCCTCGTACTTTCCTTTCAGACACGGATGACATTCCGGAAGCCGAGAAAGCTCGACGTGAACGGATGCGTGAAACAACGTCAGGCATCACAAGCTACTCAACTGATAATTCTGGAAAGTATCTCGTGTTCACACTCTCTGGTGAATTGTTTGCTGGAGACCTCGACTCGAAGGAATTCCGAGCACTTGGCGTAACCGGCGCAGTCATCGATGCGCGAGTATCCCCGGACGCTCAGTACATCGCCTGGACCGACGGCAAGAACCTTCAGGTGTGCCAGTTCGATGGCCAGAATCAACGTGCGCTCACCAATGAAGATACTGATGCAGTCGCCTGGGGTCTTGCTGACTTCATCGGCGCTGAAGAATTCGGTCGTATGCGTGGCTTCTGGTGGTCACCCAACAGCGACGGTCTGTTAGTCCAGCGCACTGATGAGTCAGCCGTTGCTACCTGGTGGATTAGTGACCCTTCTACTCCGTCAAAGGCTCCTCATGAGCAGCGCTACCCTGCAACGGGAACCACCAATGCGACAGTCAGTTTGCATCGCATTGAACTATCCGGCGCCGCTACGCACATCGAATGGGATGACGATGTGGAGTACCTAGTTGATGTGACGTGGCAGCCAGGACATGACGCTCTTGTAACTCTGGCTAATCGTGCACAAACTCAACTCACAACTTTCAGCGTGCAAGGTGACGAACTACAACTTGCACACGCAATCAGCGATTCCGAGTTCTGTGAAGTCATCCCTGGTCAGCCAATCTGGTGGAATGACCAAGTACTGACGGTCGAGGATAATCGCGAAAGCGATACACGCGAACTACGTCTCGGTGGAATCCCACTCACGCCAGTAGGTATGCACATCATGGGTGTCATTGGCACATCCGATGACGCCGTAGATGTTGTATCGACACAGGATGGCGTTAGTCGCCAACTCACCCGCATCACAACAGATGGCACCATCGTGAACCTCACTAAGGACAGTGTTGCTTCGGCAACATCGCGAGTAATCACAAGCAACGGCTCACTGCAAGTAATCATGGAATCTCGTCTCGACACGTTGACTAGAAGTTACTCCTTGATGCGCGACGGTGAGGCAATCCACGAGTTTGATTCGCACGCTGAACAACCGGCGGTAAGTACTCGAGTTAACTTCCTCCACACTGGTGACAACAATGTGAACACAGCAGTGCTCTTCCCTACCGACCATGTCATGGGCAGTAAGAAACTCCCTGTTCTCATGCGTCCATACGGTGGCCCTCATGGTGCTCAAGTCTTGAAGAGTGCGCTCATCTTCGCTGAAGATCAATGGTTTGCTGACCAAGGTTTTGTCGTCATCGTTGCCGATGGACGAGGTACTCCAGGCCGAGGACCGGCTTGGGATCACGCAATCTATCAAGACTTTGTGAGGCCAGTTATCGATGATCAGGTTGCTGCTGTTGCTGCTGTTGCTGCACACTTCCCTGACGATGTGGATGCCACTCGAGTGGGTATTAACGGCTGGTCCTTCGGTGGCTACCTCGCTGCCCTTGCAGTGCTTGAACGGCCAGATGTATTCCACGCCTCGGTTGCAGGCGCGCCAGTTACCGAATTTCTCTGGTACGACACTGCATACACTGAGCGCTACCTCGGTAATCCTGAGAAGGACCCAGAGGTTTACACACACAACTCACTCATGCATCGTGCCGACAATTTGCAGCGGCCTTTGATGTTGGTTCATGGGCTTGCGGATGACAATGTGGTGGCTGCTCACTCGCTCGAACTCTCGAGTGCATTACTTGCACAAGGTAAGCCACACACTGTGTTGCCACTATCTGGTGTGACACATATGCCAGCGCAAGAGGTTGTTGCCGAGAACTTGATGAAACTCACTCTCGATTTCTTCGTAACTCACTTGGGTGAATAGTTCGGCACGAGCTGACTTGGAAGTTTCCTAACCCATGTGCGTGAGTAACTCAGCAGGTTCGGCATACCGATAGGTGCCGGGCTAGTTAGTTAAGAAAGTCTGCACCTGACGGAGTAGCCGGAGCCACTTTTGTACCTACCGTGTCGGGAAAATGACAGGCAACCTGGTGGCCAAGAGAGAGCTCGCGCAACATAGGAACTTCCTGGGCACAACGCTCCACAGCTTTGTGACAACGAGTCCTAAAGACACAGCCACTTGGTGGGTTGCTCGGACTTGGCAGATCGCCTGTGAGAATTATGCGCTCGCGTGAGCGTTCGAGTCGAGGATCAGCGATAGGAACTGCAGATAGCAAGGCATGCGTATAGGGATGCAATGCCGCGTTGTAGAGAGTATCTCGGTCGGTAAGTTCCATAATTTTGCCCAGATACATCACGGCAACTCGATCTGAAATGTGGCGAACAACAGATAAGTTGTGGGCTACGAAAACGTAAGCAATGCCAAACTCTTGCTGAATGTCGTCCAGCAAATTCAGCACCTGAGCTTGAATGGACACATCCAGGGCCGAGACTGGTTCATCACACACAATCAATTTCGGACCAAGCGTGATGGCCCGCGCAATGCCAATGCGCTGCCGCTGACCACCCGAGAATTCATTCGGATAGCGGTTGTAATGCTCGGGGTTTAGCCCCACTCGAGCCATCAATTCACGAACTGCCTCAGGAATGCCCTGCGGTGGAGTAATCCCCTGAACTTCAAATGGTGCGCCAATAATGGCACCAACAGTTTGACGAGGATTGAGTGACGAGAACGGATCTTG
>Ga0136644_10000838_pt1 | contig 24731 bp, 24 predicted proteins | sample C_130820_EF_Meta_FD_94780 | JGI IMG/M metagenome (GOLD analysis project Ga0136644, IMG submission 94780) | Freshwater microbial communities from Lake Croche, Canada to study carbon cycling - C_130820_EF_MetaG (v2) (version 2) | ecosystem: Environmental > Aquatic > Freshwater > Lake | place...
CTATAGAGCCGTCGTAGACTACGACGTTGATAGGACGGGTGTGGAAGCGTGGTAACACGTTAAGCTTACCGTTACTAATAGCTCAATTGGCTTGATTTATGCACTGAAAAATTTTTAGATACAAATTACAATGTTTGAGATTTTAAATTAAAAGCCAGTATTATTTTAATAAAAAACTTTTTCCATTTCTTATAATGTCAAACTCTATTTTTTTTAAAGAAACAAATTTAGCAAAAAAATTCTTTTTATATTTGCCTTTTTATCTCTTACATAGAAATATATTTTTTGGTTTTATTTTTCTAAAGATTATTAAGATTTTTCATTATTCTTTTAATAAAAAAAATTTTTCTTTTTATGTTCCAAGTAATTTAGATTATTCATTTTATTCAAGTTTTTTAACTAAAACCTATGAAATTAACGACGCAACCTTAATCAAAAGAAATTTACATGCTGATCAAAAACCAATAATCATTGGGGGTGGCTTGGGTTTTATCCCCGCTATCGTATCGACTATAGTAAAAAATAAAATTCCTGTTTTCGAGATAGATAGTAAAATAATTTCATTCTTAAAAAAAAATCTAAAAAAAAATAATATATATTCAAAAGTATATAATTCTTTGTTCTTCTTTATTCAAAAACCAAAGATAAATTTTTTTTTCGAGAGTAAAAATTTTATTTCTACAAGTATTTACAATTTAAAAACAGTTAAAAATAAATTAACAAAAGTAAATAATTTTATTTCTTATAAAAAATTGTGCAAAGCAAATAAAATTCTTTATGACACTCTTATAGTTGATGCGGAGGGTTATGAATATGATTTGATAAAAGATATTTCCATAAAGAGTCCTATCAAGCATATTTTTTTTGAATTACACAGTTCAATCATTGGAAAAAAAAGAACTAATAATTTATTTAGATTATTAAAAGTAAATAAATTTAATTTGGTCGATAGTTTTTTTAACTCATATTATTACTCTCGTGAATAAAAAATATTTCGTATTATTTTTTATATATTTATTATAAAAAAAATGCAGTTAAGATAATAGCTGAATATATCTAAGCGAGAAACACACCTTTTTTTGCAAATAGTTAATTGTGTTTGATTTATATAGTGTTTATAAAATAAGAATTACTATATTTGATAAAGTAAATTTAAGGTATTATTTTTATTAATTCGTTAAAAATGAATAAAAATTTAAAAAATTTATTAAAAAAAAGTTTAAAATCAGATAATTTTTTTTTATCTAAACACAATCAATACCCACTTTTAGAAAATGCTTTTGCGCAAGATGACATTTTAGCTGCTATAGAAGTAATTTTATCAAGAAGAGTTACTATGTCAGAGGTTACAAAAAATTTTGAATATGAATTTGGAAAATATATCGGGAGCAAATATGCATTGATGACAAACTCAGGTTCTTCAGCGAACCTTTTAGCAGCATTCACAATGGTTAATCCAAAAAAGAAATATTCTTTAAAATCCGGTGATTATTTTGCAATTCCGGCTATTTGTTGGCCTACATCTCTGTGGCCATTTGTGCAGAGCGGTTTAAAACCAATATTTGTTGATGTGAATATTAATAACTTTTCTATAGATGAGACAAAACTTGATAAAAATTTATTAAAAAAAATAAAATTAATTGTAGACATTCATGTGCTAGGAAATTGTTCCAACATTGATTTAATTACAAAGTTGGCCAAAAAAAATAATGTTGTTTTATTTGAAGACACCTGTGAGTCTTTAGGGTCAACATATAATTCTAAATATTTGGGAACTTATGGTGATTTTGGATCTTATTCTTTTTATTATTCTCATCAAATTACGGCAGGCGAGGGAGGCATGCTTATTTGCAAAAATAAAGAAGATTATGAGATAGCTTATACTTTAAGGGCTCATGGCTGGGATAGGGGTTTAAAAAAGAATACTGAAAGAAGTTTTAATTTTATAAATTCCGGTTTTAATTTACGTCCCCTAGATATAACCGCAGCCATTGGTTTAAGTCAGTTTAAAAGATTAAATAAGATGATGTCTGTTAGAAAAGAAAATCGAGATTTAATTATTAATAGCATTGAAAATAACAATAATTACAAAAATCAATTTATTTTTTTTCATGAAAATAAAAATTTAAAGGCAAGTTGGTTTGGTCTTCCTATTTTATTAAGACCTGATCTAAAAAATAAAAAAAATAAATTTTTGAAATATTTAAATTTAAATAAAATCGAAACTAGACCTATTATTAGTGGAAATTTTTTGAATCAACCTGCCGCTAAACTTTATAATTATACTAATAAAAATATGAAAAAATATTTTCCAGTTTCTCAAGACATTGAGGATAGAGGTTTTTTTATTGGGTTGCCCACGAGTAAAATTCACAATAAGCAACTAAATCACCTTGTAAATAAGTTATTAAATTTTGATGGTTTTTAAGCCAAATTGTGGGATTACAGGTCATACAGGGGGACTGGGATCAGAGTTCTTAAAGAATAATAATTTTAACTTTATTAAGTTTAAAGGAAACATAACAAATAGAGATCAGGTAAATAAATGGATTAAATTAAATAATTTTGATCTCATTATTCATTTTGCCGCAATTGTTCCTGTTAATAAAGTTAATAGCAATTACGATAATGCCAAGAATGTTAATTATTTTGGTACAAAAAATTTAATTAATTCAATTGTAAAAAATAAAAAAAATTTGAAATGGTTTTTTTTCGCTTCTACCTCTCATGTTTATAAGTTTTCTAAGAAAAAACTTAAAGAAAATAGCTTAATAGAGCCAGTAACAAAATATGGAATTACCAAATATAAAGCCGAACAATATATTTCAAAAATATTAGCAAAATATAAAATTGCTTATTGTATCGGAAGAATATTTAGCTTTACAAATAATAAACAATCATCTGCTTTTTTAATTCCAAGTATTAAAAATAAATTATCAAAAAAAAAAAAAGTAGTTAAATTTGAAAATTTAAATCATTATAGAGATTTTTTATCAACAAAAGACATTTGCAAAGCAATATATTTTTTATGGAAAAAAAGATTTTGTGGAATAATTAATATTGGTTCGGGTAAAAAATTTTATTTAAAAAAAATACCAAAATTATTAGTAAAAAAAAAAATTAAATTATTATTTCACGATAATTTAAAAACTACGCATTTAGTCGCGAATGTTAGTAAAATTAAAAAATTAGGTTGGACTCCTCGAGATAAAAATATTTTTAATATTATTAATAAGTAGAATTTTTTTTTAGAAAAAGTTTTATCAAACCTTTCAAGGAAGCTATTATAAGCTTAAGATTAGTTGAGCTTTCGCCTCTTAATCTATTAACGAATTTTGTTTTTATCTCACCGATTTTAAAGTTACTTTTGTATAAAACCAAAAGTATTTCTGATAGAATTATAAAACCATCACCGATTTTTCCACATTTTTCAGTAATTTTTTTTGCTGCGCTTCTTGAATATATTCTGTAACCATTTGTATAATCTGAACATGGAATTTTTAATAAAAATTTAGCTAAATGATTAGCTAATCTTGAAAAAATTCTTCGTGATATAGGCCAATTTATTATTTGGCTTTTTTTAAGGTACCTACTTGCAATTAATAAATCTAAATTTTTCTTTTGAAAAAAATTTATGTTTCTTTTTAATTCACTCGGCGGATGAGATAAATCCGCATCCATTTCAATAAGTATTTCTATTTTTTTGTTTTTTAATGCTTTTTCTAGCCCCTCCAAAACCGCACTGCCTCTTCCTAGTTTTTTATTTCTTTTAATGTATGTAATTTTTTTTTTATTTTTTATAATATCTTTTGTTAAATTATTATTAGAATCATCAATTATTATTACTTGCGATTTTACATTTGTTCTTATTTCTTTTATGAGCTTTTCTATATTACTAGATTCATTATAAGCCGGAATTATAATTGCAATATTTGAATTCATTTTTTTTAATTATTATTTATTTTAAATTTTATTACTATAATAAATATTTACACTATTACTTTCCAAGCTTTACTTTACTTAAATTTATTTTAAATCTGTAATTTAATGATCTTATAAGATATTATTATGTTGTTTAAAAAAAATGATATATTAAACATTTAAAGATGATTAACAAAAATTTTTACGACAAAGAATACTTTGAAAAAGGAGTTACTTCAAAAAAATCCTGCTATCTTAATTATAGATGGATGCCTGAACTTACAATCCCGATGGCTAGCAAGATAGCTAAATTTTTAAATATAGGTGAAAATGAAAATATTCTAGATTTTGGATGCTCAAAAGGTTATATGGTTAAAGCCTTTAGGTTGCTGGATATAAATGCTTATGGAGTTGATATATCTGAATATGCAATTGAGCATGCAGATGCTGAAGTCAAAAAGTTTTGCAAGTTAATTAAAAATAAAGATTATGCGCCCATAAAAAAAGATTTTAATTGGGTGATTACGAAAGATGTTCTTGAGCATTTAACAGTTGAGCAAATATCTAAATTTTTAAAGACTTATCTAAAATTTAGCAAAAAAATGTTCCATGTAATTCCTTTGGGGGATAACAAGAAATTCAGAATTAAAGATTATCATTTAGATAAATCCCATCTTCAAATGAATAATGAAAAATGGTGGACTAACCTATTTAAGAAAAATGGTTGGAAAACAGTAGATTTTAATTATTCCGTTAAAGGTGTAAAAGATAACTGGGTTGAGGTAAATTTAAAAGGAAATGGATTTTTTACCCTAGAAAAATATGAGTGATATTTATTTAAATGAAGATTTTGATAATTACAATTTAATTGCAAAAATTATCGACGATAAAGGAAATCTTAATTTAAGAATTACTCATAAATTTGGTGGGAAACATTTTGCTGAACATAAAGAAGTTCAAATACTCAGTGATGATTTAAAAATTATTGGTTCAGAATATATAAATAAAAAAAATATTTCTCATTTAGTTAATAATATAAAAAAAAAAGGAATCAATGATGGGCTTTTCGTTATCAAAAATAATAATAATATTTATGTCGATGATATTTTGATATCACAAAATATTAAACCAGATTCGGTTCGTCATAAGGAAACTATTAGTGAAAAAAGCTTTACAGCAACTGGTGATAAATTAGATTTTCATTGGCCTATATTTGAGAAATATAAAGAAACAGGTTACGGAAGCATTATTAGAGCAACTATGACTTTGCACCAAGTTTGCATGTCTAGATGTCAATTTTGTTCAACCATCGGAAGAAATAAAAAAGACAGCATTAGTCTAGAAGAAGCAAAAAATTTTATCCAGGTCTTATACGATGATCAAGCTAGTTATAATATTAAGAATTTTTCAAATTATAATTTAGAGTATAAAAAAATTACCAATTCTGACATAAAACTAAGGGGCTTAATCTTGTCTGGAGGGGGTCAGCCGAATTTGTGGCCTCACTTTGCCGAGTTTGTTGAATGGGTTTCTAAAAAAGATATCTCTTTAGGGCTAATAACAAATGGTTTTCCAAAGAATATACCTGAAAATGTATACGAAAAATTTGAATGGATTAGAATTTCTATTACACCGGAAGATGCTTCTCATTTTTATCCCGAAGGAAAGTTTAATTTACAATATATTCCTAAAAATATTATTAAAAACCCAAAAATTGCACTTGGATTATCCTATGTTTATGGACCCTGGACTACAGATGAAATCTTAGACCGTATAAATAAAACTTCTTTAGAATGGGATTGCGAATATGTTAGAGTTTTGACCGACTGTAATTTAAGCAGAGATCTTCAATTACTTAGTCATATGGATTTATCTAATAGATTATTAAATTTGAATTTAATAGATGAGCAAGGAAATCCTAAAACAAAAATTTTTCATCAACTGAAATATCACGGAACTAAAAAAGAAGCAGATATTATATGGGATGAAGGACAATGCTATTTGCAAGTTTTTAATGCATTTTGGGATACTACAGGTCATGAAGATAATAGTTTTTCATATTGCTATCCGTGCGATTCAGTTACTGTCCTTGCCGAAGGAAATCAGGATAAAGATTATAATGTTTCTGACGTACATTCAGAAAGAAAATTTAACTATAAGAAATGGGGAACAGTTAAAAATAATGAAGTAGAAAAGTTGTTTATAGAAAAAGTTAAACCTTATTTCGATCCTAGAAAAAATTGTTCTGCATGTTTATTTCAGAAAAATAATAAAAAGGTAAAAGAATTGATAAATTTAAAAGATTATAAAGAAATTAAAGTAAATAATAAAATTAAACATATAAATTTTCCTTAAATTTCAACAATTCATAAACTTAAATAAATCTGAGATTATTTTTATAAAAAGATTGAACCATGAAAAAAAAGGTACTTATAACTGGAAGCTCAGGACTAGTTGGTTCGGAAGCAGTAGACTTTTTTTATAAAAAAAAATTTAAAATTTATGCACTAGATAATGATTTGAGAGGTAAACTGTTCGGTTCTTCTGCTTCTACTGAAAAAATAAAAAAATATCAAAAAAAAAAATATAAAAATATATATTTTTTTAAGAAAGATATTAGAAATTTCCATGAATTAAAAAAGATATTTTCTCTTAATACTTTTGATTTAATTATTCACGCTGCTGGACAACCTTCGCATGATTGGTCTGCCAAAGACCCATTACTTGATTTTAAAATTAACGCTTTGGGAACCGCGAATCTTTTAGAATTAACAAGAAAATATTGTCCAAAAGCCGTATTTATATTTACTTCAACTAATAAAGTTTATGGAGATCTTCCTAATTATTTGAGTGGAATTAAAGAACTAAAAAGTAGATATGAAGTTTATAAGAATAAAAAATTATTTTCTATAGATGAAAATTTTTCCATTGATAATTCTAAACATTCGCCATTTGGTGTTTCCAAAGTTTCTGCAGATTTAATGGTCCAGGAATATGGTAAATATTTTGAGTTAAAATCAGCAGTGTTTAGATGTGGTTGTATAACTGGTCCAAATCATAAAGGAGCAAAATTACATGGTTTTTTATCTTATTTGGTTAAGTGTATTATTAGTAATCATAAATACGAAATTTGTGGTTATAAAGGAAAGCAAGTCAGAGACAATATTCATGCATATGATTTAGTTAACATGTTCTGGCATTTTTATTTAAAGCCTGGTTATGGAGAAATTTATAATGCAGGCGGCGGAAGACAAAACTCGATATCAATAATTGAAACTATTAATTTAGTTAATAAAATTAATAAATCTAACTGGAAAAATTTTACAATTACAAAAAAAAACCGATTAGGAGATCACATTTGGTATGTGACTAATTTTTATAAATTTAAAAAAAAATTTAAGAATTGGAAAATTAAATATAATATTAAAGATATTATTCATCAACTAATTTTAGAAAATCGAAATATTAATAATTAATTTTTTGAGATATTAAAAATATCATAATAATTTTATTATTTTATTAACAAAATTTATTTCTTTGTCTAAATTTGGTTTTTTTAATAATAGTGGCTCATTAGTAAATCTTTTCAAATAATTATCGTCTTTCAGCAACTGCATAATTTCAGAAAAATTATCTTTTGTATAATCAAGCAAATTAATGAAAGCTTTTTTATTAAAATCATAATCAACGTTATTATCCGTCCAGGAAATAGGCAAACAATTACCTAAGAATGCTTCAGGTATTTTTTCTGTATAATATCCTGGGTATAAACTATTTTCGGGACATAAATTAAACGCATAATTTTTAAGAATATCTTTTTTTTTAATAGGATTGGAGTGGTGATCTTTAATTTTTTGATTAAAAGAGGGACCATAACCATCCACTTGAAATTCTTCAGAAAACTTTGAATAAATACTTTTTCTTGGCTCATTTAAGTGGCTAGAAATTATACAAAAATTTCTAGGTTTTTTCATGAAGTTATCTTCCTGAGGTGTAATAAGTTCTTCAATATTATAATAAGTTTCAAACCTTTTTGCAAAATTATCCAATTTTCGTGTAACACCTTCTTTTGACCAATCGATGTATTCTTTCCACACAGGATACCTCAAGTGAGTGTCTCTGTTAATTCCCAAATTTGAGCTTATAGAAAAATCAAATTTTACATTTGGAAACTGATAATTTTCTCCAGAAAAGAAAATTCTAATAGGTTTGATCTTTCGATTAAGAAAATAAATATCTAAATTTGGAAAAGTCTGATTTATTTTTTTGTTATTTAATATTTTATTAAAAATTCTTCTTTTAACCGTTGAAAAAATTGATTGCTGCTCATAAGGGCCAAAAATTAAAATGTCGCAATCAATTATAGGTACAAATTCTATATCTTTTTTACTTAAAATTTTAATTAAATTAACAATTAGTAGATTTTCCAGATCTATATTTGAATTCCATAAAGACGCAATTTTAATTTTTTTCATTCTATAAGTTAATTATTTATTAATAACTAAATTGCAACTACCTAAAAAAAAAATTAAATTTCTTATTAACCTTAACTGTATTAAATTTTTGTATTAACGGGTAAATTTTACCTTCAGTTTTAATAATTTTTTTTATAAAGTTAATTTTATTCAAACCACAAAGATATTTAACTCTTTCTGCATAGGAATAAAGTTTGCTCCCAACATTATAAATACCATAATTTTTGCTTTCTATTAACTTTTCTAAAAATATTATAAATTGCGTAATATCTAAAAATGATCTTCTTACATTATCAAAGACTTTAACTTTTTTTTTATTTTTAATACTCCATAAAAAATTATCAATTGCTGAAAATTTATTACTCTCACCAAACTTGTGAACAATAGGCAATCTTAGTATAAAATATTTATTAATTTTTTTTATAATATATTTTTCAGATTTTAATTTTTCCTTAGCAAGATAACCGATAGGTTTTAGATTAGTATGTTCTGGACTTAAATTGGGATTTTTAGAGTACAATTTGTCAGAAGAGAGGAAAATTAATTTCGAGTCTTTGGGCATATATTTAATTATATTTTTTGTTATATTTGAATTATTTAACTTGCATAATTTTTTATTTTTTTCTGAGTAATTATGATCTGCTATTGCAGCAAAATGATAAATTATATTTGGATTTATCTTTAACATAATTTTTCTAACAGCTTTTGAATTTGCAAGATCAATTTTAAAAATATTTTCTTTTACAATTTTTTTTGATATTGAATTTTTTTTAGGAACATTAAAATTTATTTTTGCATTAATAGTGCCAAATACTTTAAGATTTTTTTTTTTTAGGAAATTTAATAAATGAGACCCTATAAATCCACCTGCTCCGGTAATTAGAATTTTTTTCATTTATAAATATTCAATTTTTGATATATGAATAATAGCAAAATATAAATAACAATAATAAAAATGACAACTTTATGAGCATATTTTCTGAAAAGTTTTTTTTAGGTATAGAAAAGATATCAAGAATTTTAGATAAAGATAAAATTGAAAAAGTTGTGATTCTTATTAGAGATATTCAACGTAAAAAAGGAAGAATTTTTTTTTTAGGTGTAGGAGGCAGCGCTGCTAACTGTTCTCATGCAGTTAATGATTTTAGGAAATTATGTAATATTGAATGTTATACGCCAGTTGACAATATTTCAGAGTTAACTGCTAGAATAAATGACGATGGCTGGAATACTAGTTATGAGAATTGGCTAAAAGTTTCAAAACTTCAAAGCAAAGATGGTATATTTGTGTTTTCAGTAGGGGGAGGCGATATTTCAAAAAATATTAGCGTTAATATAGTGAATGCATTAAAATTCGCTAAAAAAAGAAATTGTAAAATTTTTGGAATAGTTGGAAAAAAAAACAGTTTTACTGAAAAGATTGCAGATCATACAATTTTAATACCCAATATTAATAATGATTTAATAACACCATATGCAGAATCATTTCAAAGTGTTATTTGGCATTATATTGTAAGTCACCCTCAATTAAAAATTAATAAAACTAAGTGGTGATTAATATTAATTGCTATGTTTAAAATAAGAACAAAAATATACGCGGACGGAGCAAACTTAAAGTCAATTTTAAATTTAAATAAAAGAAATTTTATTAAAGGGTTTACAACAAATCCTTCATTGATGAGAAAAAATGGCATAAAAAATTACGAAAAATTTTGTTTAAAAGTTATAAAAAATATTAAAAAAAAACCTGTTTCATTTGAAATTTTTTCAGACTTAGTAAATGAGATAAAGTCTCAATCTTATAAAATTTCAAATTTCGGTAATAATGTTTTTGTAAAAATTCCTATACAGAATACCAAAGGTCAAGATTTAACTGATTTAATCTTAGATTTAAATTCACAAAAAATAAAAATTAATGTGACTGCCGTATTTACATTTAACCAAGTAAGAAAATTAATTAGTATGATCAAGGGTAATACAGAGATTATCATTTCAATATTTGCTGGCAGAATAGCTGATACAGGAGTAGACCCAGAACCAATCATAAAAAAGATTGTTACATTTTGTAAATTAAAAAAAAATATAAGGATATTATGGGCGAGCCCCAGAGAGATTTTTAATCTATATCAAGCCGATAGGTGCGGTTGTCATATAATTACTCTAGGTGATGACTTAATTGATAAATTAAAATTTTTTAAAAAGAATCTTGAATTATTTTCAAAAGAAACATCTTTGATGTTTTTTAATGATGCAAAAAAAGCAGGCTATAAATTGTAAATTAAGAATATAAATAGAAGAAATAAAAAAAGAAAATAACTGAAGTTTTATGTCTAGAAATAAAAAAATATTAATAACAGGAGGCAGCGGTTATGTTGGAAGTTTACTAGTTAATAAGTTGGCAGAAAAAGGTCATGATATAACAGTTGTGGATACGCTTTGGTTCGGAAATAATTTTAAGAAAAATAAAAAAATAAAGCTTATAAAAAAAGACATTAGAAACATTGAAAACGTTAGTTTAAATGGTTTTGATACCGTAATTCATCTTGCAAATATTGCTAACGATCCATCCGCTCAAATTGATCCTAATATTTCTTGGGAGATTAATGTTTTAGCAAGTTATCAGTTGTTGGAAAAAGCAAAAAATAGTGGTGTTAAAAAATTTATATATGCAAGCTCTGGCAGCGTTTACGGAGTAAAAAAAGAAAAAAGAGTAACTGAACATTTGTCCTTAGTTCCAATTTCTACATATAATAAAACAAAACTTATTTTTGAAAAAATTTTAATGTCTTATAACGATAAAAAATTTAAAATTTATTGTATTAGACCAGGAACAGTATGTGGAGTTTCTCCAAGAATTAGATGGGATCTCAGTGTTAACCTTTTAACTTTAAGCGCTATTAAATCTAATATAATTAAAGTTTTTGGAGGTAGGCAATTTAGACCACACATTCATATTAAGGATATGGTCAGAGTTTATGAACATTTTTTAAATAAAAATTTAAAAACAGGAATTTACAATGCTTCATTTGAATGTTTCACAATTAAACAATTAGCAAAATTTATTCAAAAAAAAACTAAAGCAAAAATTGTATATTATAAATCTGATGACATCAGATCCTATAGATTGAATGCTGATAAGTTAATTAGATCAGGTTTTGTACCTAAATTTTCAATAAAAGATGCAATTAATGAAATAATAGAATTAAATTCTAATAAAAAGCTAACAGTTAGTATTAATAATTATAATTTAAAAAAAATGCAAAAATTAATAGGCTTGAAATTAATTAAATGAAATATTTAAATAAAATTTTTAATTCTAAGATCTTAAGTATTAATAGTCTTGTAAAAAAAATTAACGCCAAAAAAAAACAAGGAAAAAAAATTGTCATGTGTCATGGGACATTTGATTTAGTTCATCCAGGACATATTAGACATTTATTTTATGCTAAGGAAAAAGGTGATATTTTAATAGTTTCAGTAACGGGAGACAAGTTTGTTACAAAAAAATCTTCAGGAACTTACGTTCCAGAAGATTTAAGAGTCAGAAATATAGCGGCTCTTGAATTAGTAGACTATACTTTTATTGATCAAAATTACAAACCTATAGAGTCAATAAAAAAGATTAAACCAGATATATTCGTTAAAGGTTTTGAATATGACATTAATAACAAGGTTAATGATAACACTTTAGAAGAAAAAAAAATTGTAGAAACTATTGGAGGCAGGATTGTCTTTAGTCCCGGAGATGTTGTTTATTCTTCCACTAAATTTCAAAAAAATTTGAAACCAGATTTAAGATTTGAAAAATTTAACTCTTTGTTAAAAAAAGAAAATATTTCGAAAAAAAAAATCATCAATCTTTTAAAAAAAAAAATTACCAAAAAAATACATGTAATTGGAGATATAATAATTGATAAGTATAATTATTGCGACCTAATTGGTCAGTCAACAAAAACTCCAACATTTAGTATAAGACCCTTTAAATCAGAAAAATTTTTAGGAGGCGCAGGAATTGTTGCAAAACATTTGAAATCATTAGGAGCTGATGTAACTTTAACTGCCCTAACCGGCGATGATGAATATAAAAAATTTGTAGAAGATGATTTAAAAAAAAATCATGTCTATTCAAACCTTTTATTTAATAAGAGCAAGCAAACAATTTTAAAAGAGAGATTTTGGTGTGATGATTATAAAGTTATTCAAGTGGATTATGTTGATAATTCAATTATCGAAACTAGTAATCAAAAAAAAATATTTAATTTAATAAGAAAAAATAATTATGATTGCATAGTTTTTAGCGATTTTAGACATGGAATGTTTAATAAAGAAATTATTAAATTGTATTGCAAATTAGTTGACTCTAAAATTATAAAAGTAGCTGATAGTCAAGTTAGTAGCAGGTGGGGCAATATTACTGATTTTGAAGGATTTGATATTTTGTTTCCGAATGAAATGGAAGCTAGATTTTCTTTAGGAGACCAAGATAGTGGCGTCAGAAGTTTGGGTGCTAATATTATTCAAAAATCCAATTGTAAAAATTTAGTACTTAAGCTTGGAGATAAAGGGTCAATGATATTTAGAAATAAGGGATATTATCCTAAAGACTTTTTTCCGCTAGATAGTTTTGTTGAAAATAAAGTTGATGCCATAGGTGCCGGAGATGCCTATCTAGCCGCAACCACATTTTTTTACACTTATACAAAAGATATAGTGATAAGTAGTATTATAGGAAATTTTGCCGCTGCTATTGCATGCGAACAAAGTGGAAATATTCCAATATCTAGAGAGCAGATATTATTATTTGTTGAAAAATTAAATATAAAATAAAATAAATAATATTTTTTTTATTTTTATTATATGATTTGAATTACTGCTTGTTGTCCATTTTTAGCAAACGCAAGAAACTTATATTCCCTTTCATTAAAAACTTCACTTAGAGCTTTATATTCCCCAACGCTCCATCCTGGAAAATTATATATTTCGTCAAAAACTATTATACAATCCTTTGAAAGGTATCTTTTTATATTTTTAAGAATTATTAAAGCGCTTTCATATATATCAGTATCAATATGTACAAAATTAATTTTCTTATTTTTTTCTTCTAAAAATTTAGGAAGCGTATCTTCTATTAAACCAATAACAGGAACCACATTTTTATTCATTTTGGGTATTTTTTTATTAAGGTTAAAAGTTCCAGAGGGAAGATAATAGCCTTTCCAATCATGATTTAGTCCTTCAAATGAGTCAAACCCATAAATTGAATTATTAAAAATAAATTTTGATATAAAATTAATAGAATCTCCTTTCCAAACCCCAAATTCTAAATTTAATTTATTAATATTGTCTTTATTTTTTAAAGATTTTTTAATGGCATATTCAAGAATTTCTTCCTTATAAAAAAGAAAAATTGAACTATGAAAATATTTTTTAAAATGATTATAGCTATTAATAATTTCTTCTTTTTCATAAAGAGACCATGCACTAATATTTTCTACAGGAGCAGAAGGCAAAGAATCTTCATATAATTTAAGTGCATATGGTTTTATATTTGGCGAGCAGTAGTATTTTATTACCGTTAATAAGAATTTAATTTTAAATAGAGTTTTTTTTATTAAATTTTTAATCATTATAATTTAATATTTTTTATTGCTTTTTTAATCTCTTCAAAGTTATTTTCTTTTATTTCGTATTTATTTAAAGTTATCATTTTTGCATTAATTATTTTTTTTTTATTTAAAATTTTTTGAACAATAGTATCACTTAAATTTACTAATTTCTTATCAAAAATAACTTTTTTAAAAAGATTTATAATATTTTTACTGTGCATTAAAGAATAATAATTAGTTTCAGTTTTAAGGGCGTCAAAAAATATTATTTTTTTTTTAAGATAAATTGACATTATAAAGGCGCCACTACAATTACCTATACTTAAAGAACTGTATTTGTGAATAAATAGTTGATCTATAATTGAATACGAGTCTGATAAATCCTCGAAAAATTGTATATTAATATTGTTTTTATAATGAGTTTTTAAAATGTTAATACTTTTATCGTGCTTTGCATTTCCAAGAACAATAACCATTTGTTTATTTTTAATTAAGAAATTGATGACACTATATATTTTTTTGAAATTAGTAGATTGTCTTGAATTAGAGTAACTTACGTCATTAACATTTTTATTATTGTGTTTAATAAAAATTAAACAAAATTTTTTTTTTTGAAGTTTTGCTATTTTTTTAGAAACTAGATTTATCTTAGATTTTAATAGATTGTTAAGTAGGTTTACATGTTCTTTTTGAACAACCAGCTCTTTATTATCCAATGTATATTCCTTTGAAGGTTTGTAATAGTCTTTATTTTTCAGCATATTGTGAATCGAATAAATAGATATAAAGTCTGGGACTAAAAAAAATGTTTCTAAAATATTTTTTTTGTTAAAAAAAAAATTTATAATTTTTTTTTCAAATTCGCTAAATATTAAAATTTTAATTTTTCTTTTTTTTATAAGAAAGTAATTATGTATATAATTAGTGAATGTATCTCCAAAAGAAATATTATCAAAATAAATATAATTTTTTTGGTTAATTGTTTTAAAAAAAAACAGATTGAAATTAATAAAGCTGGCAATTATTTTTAGTATTATTTTTTTTAGTATAATTTTGATAAAAAAATTATTAATTTTTATAACTTTTCTCATTAATATTTAAGTTTTGTTGAGATTTATGATTTAATTTTTTTAAGATTATTATTTAGTATTGTTTTACTTTTTAATAGATCATCTATATACTTTTGTTAAACAAATATTTATATAATTTTTTATAATTTGACTAATAAAATTCCAGTATTTTTGTTAACCGTTAAAAATTCTTCAAGAGAGACTCATATAAGAAAAAAACTCAAATCTTTAAAAATTCGCTACAAAATTTTTTATGCAATTGATGGAAAAAAACAAAATAACTATAAAATATTAGATAAAATGTATGATAAAAAAGAATGCATACGTACAATGGGTAGAGTTATGAGCTATCCTGAAATTTCTAATGCTGAAGGGCATATGAGAATTTGCAAATATATAATAAAAAAAAATATTTCAAATGCTATTATAATGGAAGACGATTGTTATCCCTCTAAAGACCTAAATCAATGGTTGGCATTAAGTAATTTTTTTAAAAAAAAAAAATATGATGTTATTCAAATCTACCATTCATTTGGTCTAATATACAAGGAAACCTTCGAGGTAATTAACAAAAAATTCTCGATCTACGAGACATGTTTTGCAATTCCATATGCCACTTGTTATCAAATTTCGAAAAAAGCTTGCGAATACATTGTTAAGAAAAATAAATTAATATCTCGTAATGCTGATTGGCCTATAAATTTTCATGGTAGTAATTTGAAACAATTCGTTCTTTTGCCACACCTTGTCTCATTGCGTTACGATCACGAGGAAACTTCTTGCCAGAAGAATATCTGGGATAATTATAGGATAATTGAAAGAATTAGAAAATTCATACCTTTTTACAATATATTTACTGCTTTATTTTACTTATTTTGTATTCCTTTTATTTTTAGGATTTATAAGGACTATTCATATTATAAAGAGAGATATTTTCTTCGAAAGTATTTTTTCTTAAAAAATTTATTTGTAAGAAAATATATTAATTTAGAAAATATCGCAAAAGATAAATCGTATTATCCCTTAGATCTTTTGGAGAACTTAAAAAAATCAAATCTTATTAAAAAATGAAATCTGTAAATAAAGTATATTGTTTTGATATGGATGGAGTTATTTGTAAAACAAAAAAAAATTATTATAAAAAATCAAAGCCGATTATAAAAGCAATTAAAAAAATTAATGAAATATACTCTAGAGGAGACAGGGTAATTATTTTTACAGCAAGATTTATGGGGAGAAGTAATGAAAATATTAACTCTGCTAAGAAGAAAGGGTATGTATTTACATACAAGCAATTAAGAAATTGGAACGTTAAATTTCACAAATTAATTTTTGGAAAACCATCATTTGATTTTATTGTCGATGACAAAAGTATAGATTTTAAAAAAGATTGGTATAAATTTATTTAATCTTTTAAAATAACTGTTATTAATGTTTTTTTTCAAAAAAAATAATAAGCAAATTAAATTTTCTTTATATTATAAAGAAAATTATTTAAATATATTTATTTATTTGGTTATTTTTTTTTATTTCTTAAATTCTATTATTTTTTGTAAAAATGTATTCTCAGATCATATCTTATTACTTTTTAATGAAGCCAGTCAGTTATTACGTGGAGAGGAGCCCTATAAAGATGTTCACATATTGTATGGTATTGGCGTGCCTTTTATTAATGCCTTTAGTTTATTTATTTTTGGACATAATGTATTTTCAATATTTTTAATTACAAATATTTTTTATTTTTTATCAATTTTTTTTATCTTATTAATTTCTCATAAATTAAGATTTAAATTTATAGATAGTCTATTTTTAATTTTAATTTTAATTAATATTTACCCGATACCTGAACTTCCATGGTCAACTTTTTTGTCTTATTTACCTATTGTAATAAGCTTGTATTTTATTCTAGAAAAAACGAAAATTAGTTATTTTTTATCTGGCTTTTTTCTTGCAGCAGCTTGCTTAGTCAGAGAAACGTTACTTTTGTCTGCGCTAATTATTTTTTTTTACATTAGTTTTGAGTCAATTTTTAAAGATAAGAATTTAAAAATACTAAAATTTTATTTTTTTGGATTTTTTATTCCTTTAATAGGATTTGTAATTTATCTTCTTATTTCATCAAATTATTTAATTTGGATAGAGTTAGTTTATCCAATTTATCAGTGGCAATCTTTGATTGATATTGGTTATTATATTAAGACTGATCTGTCTCCTTTAAGAAAATTTTATATTTTTTTTTTAGCTCCATATAGGCAATTATTTTTAGTTTTTTTGGAATCAATTAGACATTTCTGGTTTAATTGGCTTTTAATCTATATTTCTTATTTATTTTGTCTTTTATTTCTTTTTAAGAGAGTAGTTAAGAAGGATAAGCTATGGAATGAAGATGCATTAATCAAATACAGAATTGCTGTTATCGCGATCTATTCATTATCACTAATTATACAAAATATACACATTGTTGTTATTAGTAGAGTAGCAGTTGGATCAATCTTAGGATTAATAATTTTATTTTATTTATTTAAGAAAAAAATTCAAAGCATAAGGATAAGATTTATTGTCTATACAGTTGCTTTTATTTTATTATTATTTTTCTCTCACGGTGTTTATTTGGAACAAAAAAAAATTGACGAAGGAAAGTTGGATAAATTATACGGTCTAATTTTTCAAAATATAAAAAAAAATTATAATATTTTATTTGCCAATGAACAAAAAAAAATTTTAGATAAAAAATTTTTCATTAAAGAATTTAAAAATATGAATTACGAACCAACAACACATAAATTTTATGCAAATGTTAGAGAAGTGTGCCGAGAATTAAGATTTAAAAAAGAAATTAAATATTCTGATAACCAAACATTTTTTTGGGAGTTGCCTTACTTTTGTGAAACTAAACCCAAACACTACTATGCTTTAACATTGACTAGTTTTATAGAGGAAAATTTTAAAAAGTCTGCGATAAGCAAAAAATTTGAAAGTAATAATAGTAATACAATTGGATTTTATGTTTCAAATGATGTGATTTTAAAAGAATCAACTTATTTTGACATAAATGGGTTTACTAAAAAACGTAAAATCAAAAATTTTCAAATACTATATTTTGCTGATTTAAAAAAAAATTATCCAGAATTATTTAAATATTATGGTGTTAGATATTTTTTTATAATTCAAAATATATAAAATATAGACCACTCTTCATTTATCGTACTGTTATTTAAATTTTTTATAATTTATTTATACAAGATAAAATACACCATATATAATAAAAGTTTTTAAATATGAAAATTTGTTTTGTTGTAGATGATTTTAATCCGAATACCGGCGGGCCCTACACGGCGTTAAAGGATATTACTGAACAATTAAAAAATAATAAAATTAAATCTTTAATTATTCATAAAAAAAATTTTCAATTAAAGAAAAAATTTCTTCAAAATTACGACATTTTTCATATTTTTGGTGGCTGGAGTTTATTCCATATTAAACTAAGTGTATTGGCATTAAGAATGAAAAAAAAGCTAATTATTCATCCTATGGGTTTATATGAACCCTGGTCTTTAAATCAGAAAAAGATAAAAAAAATGTTTGCTTGGACATTGTACCAAAAAGAAATTCTTTTGAGGGCCGACCTTATTCACTGTGCCTCAGATAATGAAGAGAGAAATTTATTAAAATTATGTAGTAGCTTCAAAACCATTGTTTTGCCATTTGGAGTTAACAATATTTTTATAAAAAGAAAAATTATTAAAAAATTAAATAAAAAGGCATTATTTTTTTCTAGATTGCACTATAAAAAAGGGCTAGCAGACCTCATATATACTTGGGGAATTGTTGGAAATTCGGATTGGACATTAGATATCGTTGGTGATGGAGATAATATTGGTCACTTTAAAAAAATGCTTAATAATAAAAAAGTAAAAATTAATTTTTTAGAACCCATTTATAGCAATATAAAAAAAATTCGATTATTTAGTGAGTATGATTTTTTTGTTTTACCTACTAAAAATGAAAATTTTGGAATTTCAATTCTTGAGGCATTGTCAACAGGACTTCCAGTTTTGACAACAACTGCAACGCCTTGGAATAATATTTTAGAATATAATGCCGGTTGGATTATAAATAAAGTGAAACCGGAATTAAGGATGAATTTAGTAAAAATCCTTAAGATGAACAGTAATCAATTTTTTATTAAATCTAAAAATGCAGTTAAGCTAGCAAAAAAATTTACATGGAGTGTATTATTTAAAGAATATATTAAAACATATAAGTATTTATTAAGTTCTTAATCTAAAAAATTTTCTATGACTTATATATTGGGGTTAAATTGTTACCACGCCGACTCTTCAGCCTGCTTATTAAAAGATGGTAAAGTTTTGATAGCTTTGGAAGAAGAGAGAATAAATAGGATTAAACATTGGGCTGGTTTTCCAGTTTTATCTATAAAAAAATGTTTAGAATTTGAAGGTATAAATATTGATAATGTAGACTACGTTGCGATTAATCAAAGTCCAGCGGCAAATATTTTAAAAAAAATTAAATATATATTTTTAAGCAAACCTAATTTAAATTTTTATTTTGAAAAGTTAAATAATAAAATTAAAAGACATAACATCTTAAAATTAATAGAGTTAAAAATTGGAAAATTAAATAAAAATTGTAAATTAATTAATGTAGAACATCATTTAGCACATTTAGCATCATCCTACTATGACTCCCCTTATGATAAATCTATAAATTTATCCGTTGATGGTTTTGGAGATTTTGCAAGTACTGTTTGGGGGGTTGGTATTAAAAATAAAATTACAATTGATAACAAGATACTTTTTCCTCATTCCTTAGGAATTTTTTATGAAGCATTTACGCAATTTTTAGGATTCCGCAACTATGGTGACGAATATAAGCTAATGGGACTATCGGCCCTAGGCAAAGTTTCTGAAATAAATAAGTTTAATAAAATTATCACATTAAAACAAAATGGAGAATTTCAATTAAATTTGGAATATTTTAACCATCATAAAAAAAAAATATCTTATTCATGGGACAACGTCTGTCCGATAACAAATAATTTATTTAATGAAAAAATTAATTCTATTTTTGGATTGCCACGAAGAAATGATGAGCCGTTAACAGATTATCATAAAAATATTGCAGCAGGCGTTCAAACAATTTATGAAAATGCTCTATTTAATATTTTAGATTTCATTCATAAAAAGTATAAAATAAACAATCTAACACTTTCAGGAGGATGTGCGCAAAATTCTCTAGCAAATGGTAAAATTTTAAACAATACGAACTTTACTTCACTCTTCATTCCTTCTAATGCAGGCGATGGTGGGGGGTCTTTGGGTGCAGCTTATATTGCCTGGGAACGTATTTCAAAATCAAAACCTGCAAGGAACATGACGGCTTATCTTGGAATTAATTATACTAACACACATATAGGCAATGTAATCGATCAAAGTAAAATTAAACTTAATAAAAATGATTTTACAATTTCTTTTGTTGAGGATGAAGAGAAGTTGTGCTCAAATATTGCTAAAGAAATTTCGGATCAAAAAGTGATAGGTTGGTTTCAGGGAAAAATGGAGTGGGGTCCAAGAGCTTTAGGTAATAGATCAATTATTTCAGATCCACGTAATAAAGATATTAAAAATATTCTTAATATTAAAATTAAAAGAAGAGAGTCTTTCAGGCCTTTTGCCCCTTCAATTTTACTTGAAGAAGCAAATTCTTGGTTTAAAAATTTTTCTGATGAAGATTACTATATGACTAGAGTTCTAGAATTTAGAGAAGAAAAACGCTCTATAGTTCCTGGAGTAGTGCATCTAGATGGAACAGGAAGGTTGCAAACTGTAAAGCAAGAAGACAATCAAAGATATTATAAATTAATAAAAGAATTTTATAATATTACTGGAGTTCCAATTATTTTAAACACATCTTTTAATGAAAATGAACCAATAGTTTGTAAGCCAGAAGAAGCATTGGATTGTTTTTTAAGAACTAAAATGGATATTTTGGTTATGGAGAATTGGATTATAAAAAGAAATTAACATCATAAATATATTATATAATTATCAGTATTTTATTAATTACTAATATGAAATAACATAGTGTAAATGTCTTATAAATTATCAGTCATAGCCCCTTGTTTTAATGAAGAAAAAAATATTTTAATTTTTTATGAAAAAATTATTTTTGTCATTAATAAACTTAATATAAGTTACAATATTATTTTTATAGATGATGGCTCAACAGACGACACCTGGAAAACCATTAGACAACTAAGCGTAAAGGATAAAAATATTAAAGCAGTTAGATTTTCTAGAAATTTTGGTCATCAAGCCGCTTTATTTTGCGGAATCCAAAAAGCTGAATCTGACTATGTTTTGATTTTAGATGTCGATTTGCAAGATCCACCAGAGCTTTTGGAAGAAATGTATAATAAAATTATTTTAGGTAATACTAATATCGTTTACGCTCAAAGAGCTAAAACAAATGAAAAATTTTTTAAAAAAATTACATCAATTTTGTATTATAAAATATTTAATTTTTTATCAGATATCAAAATACCCGAACAAACATCCGATTTTAGGATTTTCGATAGAAAAGTTCTTTTTGAACTTAAAAAATTTAAAGAAAAAAATTTATTTTATAGAGCAATTATTCCATGGATGGGTTTCAAGTCTGAAAGTGTAATTTTTCAAAGACTAAATAGAGTTGAAGGCAAAACTGGCTGGTCTTTAAAAAAGATGATTAATTTTGCTGTAGACGGAATTATAAGTTTTTCTAATTACCCTATGCGTTTTTCATTTTTTTTAAGTATAATTATGTGTTTTGTTTTTATAGGACTGTCTATTTATGCGTTACGTTCTTATTTATTGAAAGATATTATTCCAGGCTGGACAAGTATTTTTTTAATAATTTGTTTTTTTAATATTATAATTTTTTTTCTTCTAGGTTTAATTAGCGAGTATGTTGGACGGGTACATCAAGAGGTAAAAAATAGACCTAATTTTATAAGCTTAGAAGAAATTGAATAATAGCAAAGTTAGTATTTTAGTAACTGGTGGAGCAGGTTTTATAGGATCTGTTTTTTGTGCTCACTTAAAAAAAAAATATAATAAATTTTTTAAGGTTTTTGTTATTGATAATTTATCTAGCGGAAACAAAAAACACTTAATCTATGATAAATTTTACAATATTGATTTAAAAAATAATTCTAAATTAAATAATTTTTTTAAAGAAAATAAAATAGATATTGTAGTTCATTTAGCAGGCTATACTAATTTAAGAGATCCTATTGCAAAAAAGTTTTATATTAACAACTTTTTAGCCACTAAAAATTTAATTGATATTCTTATCAAATTTAATGTTAAAAAATTAATTTTTTCTAGTACCGCTGCAGTTTATGGTAACCCTTCTAGAATACCAATAAATGAACGCGCTGCTACAAAACCAATTTCCCATTATGGAAGAAGTAAATTAAAAGCTGAAAATTACATCAAAAAAAAGTTTCAAGATAATTTTCAAAGTATTATTTTAAGATTTTTTAATGCTTCTGGGGCGAGTAAGGTTCATAATATAGGTGAAGACAAAGATCCACCAGAACATTTAATGCCGATAATCTTAAGAAGTTTTTTAAAAAGAAAGCAAATCAAAATATTTAATAATTTTGAAACTCCAGATGGAACTGGAATAAGGGACTATATTCATGTCGAAGATATAACTACTGCTCTAATAAAATCTATAAATCATTTAAAAAAAATGAAAGAAAATTTCACTGTTCTTAACTTAGGCTCAGGAAGGGGCGTTAGTTCGTTATTTATAGTAAAAAAATTACAGACTTTGCTTAAAAAAAAAATAAATATCTTGTTTGAAAAAAAAAGAATTGGTGAGCCAAATATTTTATTATCATCAATTAAGAAAGTGAAAAAAGAAATAAATTGGTCTCCAATAAATAGTGTTTATAAAATCCTCAAAGACTCAATATCCTGGGAAAAATATATTAATAATAGTAAGAAAAAATTTTAATTCAACAATGTTTAATCGAAGAAATTTATTAGTTATATATATATTTTATATTGCATTTATTTCCTTAAGCTCTTTTTTACTTGCTTTTTTATTTCAGAAAAAATTTTATGTTATGGATATTAATCATAATATTATTATAGAAAACATTACATTTGAATTTGGTGCATTGATTAAAAACCTTTTTTATTCAGGTGAATATTTTAGCGTTAATGATAATGTCAAATTTCACTTAAATAAGTTACCTGCTATTCCTTTACTTTTATTATTTATTTGTAAGATTTCTTTAAATTATTTCTTTGTTGTTATTTTTAAGAATATTATAACTTTTTCATTATATTTTTTATTTACTTATTTTTTAACTAAAGATTTTAAAAATAAAATTATATTTTATTTAATTTTAATCATTCCAATTGTAATTCCTTATAGTTTTTCTGTTGCATTAAATTATGTATATGAGGACAATATAATTGCACTTCTTTTACCTTTGTTATTTCTATCGTTAGTTTCAGAAAATAAAAATAGATTTGTATATTCTGGTGTAATTTTGTTTATTTTATATTTTGTTAAAACATCTATGTTTTTATTAGTCTTAATAGTTCCTTTTCTAATAATCTTTTTCGAAAGGAAAATAAGAATTTTTCTAAGATTATTCCCTCTGCTAATGTCAATTTTTGCAATAATTATTTGGGGTTATTTTGGATATTCTCATACAGGAAGATTTCCTTTTGCTAGCTCGGGAGCCTCCAATAATTCTTACGTATTATCATTTGTATTAAATAAGGATTTTAAGAATTATTATCCAGAAAGATCTACAGATTTAATCCCAATTTTTAAACCAGATAGAAAATTTAAGTCAGAGTGGGAATTTTACGATTATTATAAATTACAAAATGAAAATTATCTTAAATCTAATTTTAGCTCTTATCTTAAGGACATTCTCTTAAAATTAAATTTTATATTTTTTGGGATACATGTTGATGGAATTAATTTTTATAATGATGAAATTAAAAATAGTCCTATAAGATATTCATCAATTTTTAGTAAGTTTTTTTTAAATTTAGCGATATTATTTTCCGTATATACTTTGGTTAAAAATTTTAAAAATTTTTTAAATTATAAAAAAGAATTATACTTTATAACTATATTTGGTTTAAATTTAGCGCCGCATATAATAGGCTGGGCTACTTCAAAACATTTAATTGCAATATCTAATATTTCGTTAATTTATCTACTTTTTTTATTTAAAAAAAAATATGCCAATAATATTTAATCTTGTATCGTCGATTCTACTTGCAAGTGGTTTTTTTTTCATAGGATATTTATGCGCTGTAATTTTAAAGATTAAAAAAATTATTGAAAAAATTTCAAATCCTATTTATCAATATTGCTTATTTGGTATTATTATTTTTTTAATTTTATTGTATCCAATTTTTTTTCTTGGTTTAATAAAAAGTTATTTATATAAATATTTATCTTTATTTGTTGTATTTTTAGGTATTGTTAATTTTATTTTTTTTTTTTTAAAATTTTTTTTTTTAATTTATTAAATTCAAAAATTAATTCTTGATTCATTATTAGCCAACTTTAGTTTTTCAAAGATTCTTCTAAAAAACTTAATCTATCTTGACCCC
>Ga0136644_10000840_pt1 | contig 24682 bp, 21 predicted proteins | sample C_130820_EF_Meta_FD_94780 | JGI IMG/M metagenome (GOLD analysis project Ga0136644, IMG submission 94780) | Freshwater microbial communities from Lake Croche, Canada to study carbon cycling - C_130820_EF_MetaG (v2) (version 2) | ecosystem: Environmental > Aquatic > Freshwater > Lake | place...
CGCGACTCCGAATTCCGATAGCAACCTGCTCGATGACTTGGTCGACTATCTGAGCGACAGTTCCCCGAGCCATGCTCAGTGAATGCCGATAGACTTGTCCATCGCGGAGCCCGATGAGCGTATCGCTGCCGAACCCTAGAGAGAACTGGGTTCGAGTCGCATTGGACTTGGTACCCGCATCGGCAAAAAGAACATCGAAGGCTTTCAAGCCTTCGGCAATCGTCCATCCGATCAATCTAGAGGTATTTGCTTTGGACAACGACCAAAGAATCCCACGACTTGCATCGATGAGCGTCGGCCCGGTCGCTTGATCGAGCACCAGAGTTGTCGGCAGTCCAGAGCTAGCCGAAAGAATCTCGATACCAAGGGAGGTTTCGACGGCAAAGCTATTGGACTGCGGGCTGGAGCTGGAGATGCGTACAGAGGAATCGAAACTCCTTTCGGCGATGAGATCGAACGACACTCCATCGTATTTCAGCAGGGTGATTCGCGAACCATCGGCGAGCGATTCGCTGATGAGCAAACCCTGGCTCCCGATGGGCTGAAGCTGCGCGTTTGACGAGATGCCACTGAGGATCGAATCGAGGCTGGGGTTGGCCTGCCAAGTTTCGCCAGAGGGGATCCGCAGGAGCGAATCAGCATCGGTAGTCGATCGCCTCAGGAAAATCGTATTACCGATGCTCAGAAGCTCCTTATCGACGCCTGAACTCGGCAAGGGAGATTGAGTCGATCCGTCGAAATGATTGAATCGCTGGATTTCACCTAGCTGCAGATCGAAACCGATCAGTTCAGTCTGCAAATTCGACTCAGCGACTAGCGCTGTTCCTCGGGTTGGATTCTCCATCGCAGCCGACAGGATTCTGCCCGGCATAGCGAGTTGACTTTGGATCACCCCTCGATCGATATCAAGCTCAATGACCGATTGGCTCGAAGCGAACCAACCAACCGTGTCGGATTGCCAAATCAGCGCGCGCGACGCACCGACATTCCCTATCCACGAGCCTGCCGGCGCGGGCTCTGTGTCGGTGGTTTGAAGTTGCGATTTCGAGGAGCCAAGCAATCGAACCAAATACGTACCAGGATCGATGTTTCGGAAACGAGCGATGCCGTCAATATCCGAGATGCTCAGAGGCTCGCTGGCCTGCTGAGTCCCGTCGGCGTTGAGATCCAAATACACAACCCGTTGGGCAGCAGGGAGGCTCGATGGGCTGGCCGTGCGTGTCGAAAGCGGGTCGTCAAATACCCTGACATCCAGACCTGCCAGCAAGCGTCGGTCTTCGAGAGGGTCGACTAGCAAATATCGATAGTACTTCATGCTGTACTTCATGCAAAAGCCCTCCGATGGACGGCTTTGCTCGTGGACTTTGGACTTTGCGAATCCAGTACAATGCCCGGATGTAGTGTGTGTAGACTCTATAATATCCGGGACACATGGGGACTGGGAAGGAATTCCCGGCAGATTTCCCGACAGATTATGGCTGGATGCTATCAAAACATGGGGTCAACAGTGGAAAAAACAGCTCCTTTAGATCGCAAACTAAATGTCCAGAGAGTGGTCGCTCTGCTGGCGGTTGCCTGGGTGTTTTTAACGGACCAAAGCTTTGGGCAGGGAGCCCCCGACCGCTACCAGCTCGGTCGCCGACTCGAGCGATTCGAGCGGGCTTGGCAGCAGGCCTCCGGGGAGCTTCGGGCCAAATGCACCCCTTCGATGGAACAGGCTGTGCAGAGTTTTTTCAGCCTACAGCTGAGCCGTGCCGGCAAGTCGCTCGATGAGGCTTGGTTGCAAGTCACCGGAGTCCAGAGTGCCGAGCAAGCCCAGAGGCTTCAAAACATTCGCTGGAAGCTGGATGTCGATGGAACCTTGCTGGACCTCAACGACCCGATCCTTCGGTGTCGCGCCGGGGTTTTCTACGACCAGCAGCTCGACGCGAACAAGACTTCGCTGGTGCTAAAGGTATGGCCTTGGAACGACTCACCGGCCAAGGTCATGCTGTCTGACTCTGGCCAAGCTCCGTTGATGAGCAAGACGTTGGAGGTGGTCCCCGAGGAGACGTTTGAAGTCGATTTTCGTGGATTGCCTGCTGGTGACTACGTGCTAACAGCGCATGGCTTGGGATCGGATCCAGGTAAGTTCGATTGGATCTGTCCCTCAGTCTCCTTGGTCGATCGCCCCCAGGAACGTTTGGCGAAGATGGAGGCCTGGGCGGATTCGAATCGCAAGGACTCAAGCACGGCGTCGGGGGCTGATACTTCGAATCCCCCAGCGGGCCAGACGGCTAAGAGCACCGCTAGATTTTTAGCGCGTGAGATTGCGCGGGGTCGCAAAGGGACTGCCTTCGAGATCGATCTACCTTGGAACAAACTTATCAACGACTTTGAACAGATCACTGAGCCATCGGCTCCAGGGGAACGAGCCAATGGGTCCTTTGAGCTTTGGATGCGCAGGGCCGGCTGGAAGTGGATGCAACTGAGCCGAGGGCGATCGACGCAGGTGGTCCGGATCGAAGTGCCCGCGAATGACAAGAAGGATTCGGACAAGAAGCTACCGGTGCTGATCGCTTTGCATGGGGCGGGTGGGAGCGAGAACATGTTCTTTCAAACCTATGGTGCTGGCCGCCTTGTAGAGCTAGGTCGAGATCGCCAATGGATTGTTGTCTCACCCCGACAGACCATGACCGGTTTGGGTTTGGATGCGCAACAGATCGTCGAAGCCTTATCGGAATACTTGCCTGTGGATCCCGAGCGAGTGATGCTCGTTGGGCATTCGATGGGAGCGGCCCAAGCCATGACGCAGGTCAGCAAGCATCCGGAATCGATCCGAATGGTAGCGGCATTGGGTGGAGGGGGCGGAGTTCGCGATACCGAGGCGCTTCGCAAGGTTCCGTTTTATGTGGCGGCTGGAGATCGGGATTTTGGCAAGAAAGGGGCAAAGTCGCTCGGCAAACAGCTTCAGCGGATCGGTTGCCAAGTCGAGTACCGAGAATACCCAGATGTCGAGCACATGGTGATCGTCCAAGCGGCCTTGGACGATGTGTTTGCGTTCTTCGATCAAAGGTTGAAATAGATGCCGCCTGCCTTCAACGCACTTCGGTTGATCCTGGCCTGTTTGTCGGTGGTTGCCGTGTTTGTTCAGGCCAATTATTTGATGTCCAAAGCTGATTTTCAGATTGGACCATTCCTGAGTTTTTTCACGATCCAAGCCAATCTCATTGCGGTATGTGTGTTGGTGATCGAAGCGTTGGGTGGGTTGGGGATCAGCCAGGGCAATCGAGCGGCGTTTCGCGGGGCGATTGTTTTGTACATGGGGATCACGGGACTGGTCTATGCCGTGCTCTTGTCGCAGTTACCGATTGTCAAAGAGATCGTTCACCCTTTTGCCGATGGCATGCACCATTTGATCATGCCGCTGTGGATCCTATTCGAATGGGTTGCGTTCCCGCCGACTGCTCGGCCTAGTTATCGTCGATCCCTGTGGTGGCTTGCTTATCCACTGGCATTTCTTTTCTTTTCGCTTGGGCGAGGCGCGATTACCGGTTGGTACCCCTATCCGTTCTTGGACCCCAATCAGCCAGGGGGCTGGTTGGCAGTAGGCATCGTCAGCGGGGCGATATTGCTTTTGGGTTGCGGGATGATCTGGGCGATTTTGATGCTGGTCCCCAGGTTTTCAGACGCAGATCATCTCAGGATCGGCTCCGAGTAGCTCCTGTTTACAACGAGCAATCCAGCAGATCCTCAAGAGATAAAATACGGTCGAAGTAGGCTCGCTCGATGAGTCCTTTGGATGCCCCCGAGGAGCTGATAAGGACCTTCTGGACTGGACGGCTGCGATTGAGTGTCCGGCTGGGAGTAATTGGTAGAGATTGAATTTTCTTTTCAACATCCTCGATTGCTTCGACACCCACCGGTGCATCCTGATATTTGATCTCACACACGGTGAAGACTTTGTCGGCTCGTTGGTACAACAAGTCGACTTGAGCGCCGGGTTGGTCGACAGTTCCTCGACGAAAATAGGTACCCGCCTGGAAGTCCACCGCGCTAAAACCTAGTTTTTCGGCGATTCTCATCGTTTGTCCTCGGCAGAATCTCTCGAAGGATCCGCCTAGCCATTGTCGGTAGGTCCGAGTATCCAATGCACGTTGGGGATAGCGTTGATAGTCACCATTTTGGATGGCGGAAAGTCGCGGTTGGATGAATCGAAAATAGAAGTGTAGGTATGGATCGCGTATTTGATAAAAGCTAAGCAAGCTTTGCTGTGGTTTGTCCAAAGGAACAACGCGTTTGATGAACCCGCATTCTTCAAGATCGATCAGCATGCGAGTAAGCGTTCCACCGGACTTGGACTCCACCTTTTTGGAAATCTCTTCCCGAGTTGCTTGTCCGCGCATGCCGAGCAGCTCGATGATTTGGCGATAAACAGAATTGTTCCCGAAGCTGCTAACAAAAACCTTTTCGAATTCAGCTGTGAAGAAACTATCCTTACGGAAACTCATTTCGCAAAGGCTCTGGTAGACTGGTCCCGAAGCGAGTCTTTCGAGGTACAAGGGGATTCCTCCGACGGTCAAGTACGCATCAAAAAGTGCGTGTACACTCGGTTTACCTAGGAAACCAGCCGCTTGATCAATAGGAAATTCATCAAGCCTGAGATCTAGTTTGCTTCGATTGTGGAGCGAACGCGAGCGGATGACTTGGGAAAGAAAAAAAGAAGGGGCCGAACCACAAAGCACTGTGATCAATCCAGGATTTTTTCGAAGTTGGTTATCCCAGATCGGTTTCAACTCGCTGATAAGGTCCGAGCGATAGTTTGCCATCCACTGAAGTTCTTCAAGGTATACAGTCCATTTTCCTTTAACAACACAATCGGCAAGCAGTTCGAAGGCTTCCGTCCAACTCATCGGGGTGGCTCGCTGAACCTTGGCAGTAGGAAAGTGTTTGCGAAGCGTGGTTGCAAACTGCGCGATTTGGTACACCTCCGGTTTTCCTTCAATCCCTTCAAACTTGAGCACTCGGGTCTCGGAGAAAGCTTTTTCGATCAGCGTGGTTTTTCCAACCCTCCGTCTTCCGTAAACGACGATCAAGCTAGCTTCACCTGTTTTGCACGCTGCATGTATCTGTGCAAGCTCGGTGGTTCTACCAATAAACTTCATGTCACTTTTCCCCACCTGCCAATCGCAACCCGCCAATCGTATGCACATGGATTTCCCAGCCAATTATACAACCTCAATAGCATATTTGGCTAAACGTTTTAGCCAAATATGCACCCGAAATGTCATATTTGGCTAGCCATACTTTTGACTTCAAAACGCGAAATCTTCATGGAATTCCGATCTGGATGCTTCGTTGCTAGAGTTTGGTGATCGAGATAAACTGCTCCTCAAGATCGTCTCCATGACCGAGCCTCAGTTCTTCCCATCAGACCAACCGCCATGTTCAAACGCACTGCCATCCGATTCGCGATTCTTGCGATCGCCAGCCTCGTACTAGGTTTGGCCAGTTCACCAATCACCTCGGCGCAATCACCCCAGCCGGTGCGCGTCATGAGCTTCAACATCCGCTATGGGACCGCCAACGATGGTATCAATCGCTGGGAGCTGCGGAAAGAATTCCTGGCCCAGACCATCCGCAATTTCGACCCGGATCTGCTCGGAACCCAAGAAACCCTGGCAAGCCAACGGGACTTTTTAGCCGAGTCGTTCCCGGGCTACGGCGTGGTTGCCGCCGGACGTGACGATGGCAAACTAGCCGGGGAGATGGCCGCTTTGTTTTATCGCAAAGATCGCTTCGAGGCGATCGACCAAGGCCACGTTTGGCTCAGCGAAACGCCTGAGAAAGTCGGCAGCAAAGGATGGGACGCGGCACTGCCGAGGATCGCCAGCTGGGTGAAACTCAAAGACCTCCAGTCACCAGGCTCCAAACCGATCCTTTTTGTCAACGCGCACCTGGACCACAAAGGCCAACAAGCCCGGCTCGAAAGCTGCCGGCTGATTCGAAGCCAACTGGAAAAACTCGGTAGCGATGCTCGCTGGATTCTCACCGGGGATTTCAACGCCGCCCCTACCGAGGAACCTTATCGCGCCCTGTTTGACGATTCTGCCGATCGCAAGTTATTAGATACTTTCCGGGCTATCCATCCGCACCCGGGGACCGACGAAGGAACTTTTTCATCGTTCGATGCGAGCAAGACCGCGGGCACTAGGATCGATTGGATCGCTTGCACGGAGGATTTCCAAGTTCGATTGGCACGGATTGATCGAACGGCACGCGAAGGCCGAACCCCCTCGGATCATTTCCCGGTGACGGCAGTCCTCAGTTCAGCTGCCTCAAGCGATGTTCTGAAAGTCTTAAGCTACAACATCCACCACGGACGCGGCGTCGACGACAAACTATCGCTAGATCGGATTGCCAAGGTGATTCGAGAATCAGATGCGGACATTGTCGCCTTGCAGGAGGTCGATCAAGGATGTGGCAGGAGCGATCGCAAGGCTCAAACGCAGGAGCTTGAAAAACTCACCGGATACTACGGAGTGTTTGGCAAGGCGATCGATTTTGATGGCGGGGAGTATGGCCAAGCTGTCTTAAGCCGATGGCCGATCAAGCATAGCGTTGTGCACAAGCTTCCCAACGAGCAGCAATCCAACGGTTCGATGCGTGAGCAGCGGATTGTGTTGGAGGCGACCATTCCGAGCCAGCTTGGAACGATCCGATTCTTTAGCACACACTTGGACCACTCCAAGGAGGACTTGCGGCACGAGCAGGCTCGTGCGGTCGATGGGTTGTTGGATACGGTTTCGTTGGAGGAGTCCAAAGCGATCGCCACGGTCTTGGCCGGGGATCTGAACGCCACACCCAAGAGCCGGACGCTAACGAGCTTTGAGCAGCGTTGGCAGATCGATCCGCAGAGCCCCAGCCAGGTGGTAGCCACGTACCCGAGCGAATCGCCCAAGACTCGGATCGATTATGTCCTAGTCGATCGAGCTGGCCGTTTGGTGGTCGAATCGATCGAGGTTTTGTCAGAGCCGGTCGCATCGGACCATCGCCCGGTGTTAGGCACATTAGCTCCCTGGCCAGCAAAGCCGTAGGGTGAGAATTTGCGAGCGAAGATTTCTAAGCTACCTTCGGACTGGTTGGGTTCTGGCGTAATTCACGAAGCACTTCCGACCGGGTTTTCTCATCAGCGAACATCAGCTTCGATTAGCGGTTAAAAATCGGGCTGCTGATCAGCAGCCAAGGGATCTTTAGCAACATCCACTACCGTGTGACTGAGGCGACAAGGTCGATTTCGTCAAAGGAGTGAATCGCTGGGCCGTGGAAGTCTTTCGGAAGCGGAGCGTTGTTGGGCCGGATGCATGCAATAACTTGCATGTGGGCTTGGTTGGCCGCTTCGATCTCCCCGATCACGTCGGTAAAGAAGATGACTTGGGTTGGCGATAACCCAAGAGCTTCGGCAACCTTCGAGTAGCTCTCGGGCTCCTTCTTCGAGCCGATCGTCGTGTCGTAATGCCCGCTGAAGAATCGGGTCAAGTCGCCGACGGTGGTGTGTTTAAAGAAAAGTTTCTGAGCCAAAACTGAACCTGAGGAATAGATCCGAAGATCAACCCCAGCTTTTTTCCATCGCTCTAGAGCCGGTACAACATCGGCAAAGACCTCCGCACGGAGCTTGCCAGTGTTGAACCCTGATTCCCAAACCAACCCTTGGAGAGCTTTCAGGCCCGTGGTCTTGCTGTCGCGGTCCATGAGTTTGCTGACGACCTGGACAACCCCATCGAGCTGAGTGTCCGAAGCCTGCTTGGTGGCCTGTCCATGATGGGCTTTCCAAGGGATCTGGTCTGGTCCAAAGCCCGCGTCGATTGCCAGCAGTGACAAGCTCGATTGGATCGCAGGTGCATTCCAATTGGCTTGCAGGAATTCCCGAAGGTTGTTGCGTACAAACGGGAACATCACATCGTAGACGAACCGCACATCGGCCACAGTCCCTTCGATATCCAGCAAGGCGCAACGAGCAATTCGCGTGGTTTTAGCTTCGGTCATGGAAATCCTTATCCGTACAAGTGGAGCTAGACAAGTGGGACTAGCTCGGGATGATCGGGGCCGTCGGGATGCTAGCCGACGATGGGATTTGGGATTTCCCAAAGCACATCGGGCTAAACTCCCCGTGGACTCCTTGGTCGATGTAATGAGGAGTCCAGCCCGTGACGTCCTCGAAGAATCGGATGCATCGGATCCGGCGATCGTCGCAGAGATTAAACCAGTGTTTCATGCCGCATGGGACGTTGATCATGTCGCCACTCTCGACCGTGACGCTAAAGACTGGGCCGTTGTCAGGGTGCAGGTGGAAGACCCCTTTGCCTTCGACCGTAAAGCGAACCTCGTCCTCCGAGTGGGTGTGCTCTTTGTTGAATTTCGCGAGCATCCCATCGAGGTTCGGGGTGCTCGGATTGACGTTGATGACATCGGCGGTCAAGAACCCGCCTGCAGCTTTGACCTTTTCAATCTCTGGGGAGTATTCGGCCAAGATGTCTGCATCCGAGGCGGCCGGGTTCAATCGGCCTGCGACTTGCCAGTGTTCGTACCAGATCCCAAAGGGCTTGAGGAACGTGGAGATTTCCTCGGCGTTGGTGATGCTGCGGTTCTCGGCTGGGATGTGTACGGTGGCCATGTTCGCTTCGGATCCTTTGTCTAGGTGAGGAAGTATCGGGTTGGTTTGAACCTTCATCGTAATCGATACAGGCCAGTGGATCAAAGGATCCTCTGCATTGCGAGCCCGAGCAAGGCTGCTTTGCCGCGCAGAAAATATTCCACTTTTTTTCCGATTTCTTGGGCCAGTGACCAGACGTGTCACGGGCTTGGCGATTCTAAGGGCATAGCAAGCAAGTGACTTGCTAGGGGAATCTGGAGTTGTTGGGTTCAAAGCCCTGAAGGAGTCAAAACAGATGTCAGCGATCAGCGTCGAGAGTGTTAAATACGTGCAACATACGTTTGATTGGGATGCACCCATCGTCGCACAAACTGTCAGCGTTGTGCCTGCTTCGAAACCCCCGAAAGTTTCGCAAGCCTGCCAAGAGTCGTCGGTGCGCCGAGGCCGCTGCGAGCACGTCGGGAGCGTGATGGCCACAGTGCTTAACAAGTACGGGCTAGGAATCGATGACTTGCTCCGAGCGATCGAGGAGAGGCAAGCCCAGGTGGGTGTTAGCCGATGATTTCAGCGATCGGTTTTCCATGGTCGATCTCAAGCCGTTTGCGGCCAGGGATTTCTAAGCGTCGGGAGTCTAGCCCGAGCTGCTGCAAAATCGTCGCATGGATATCGGTGACATAATGCCTGTTTTCCGAGGCGTGGAAGCCGATCTCGTCGGTCGCGCCATGGACGCTTCCTCCCTTGATCGAACCCCCGGCTAGCCAGACACTAAAACCAAAAATATGGTGATCGCGACCATCAGAGCCTTGAGCTCCCGGCGTGCGCCCAAACTCGGTCGCAAAGACGACTAAAGTCTCTTCGAGCATACCCCGACGCTCTAGATCGATCAAAAGGCCCGCAATCGGTTGATCGACCGCTTTGGCATTGTTCTCATGATTGGCCTTGAGACCTCCATGGGCATCCCAGGTCCCCGCACCGCCGGCCCCATGTTGGATCTGGATGAAGCGAACGCCTCGCTCGACCAACCGCCTAGAGGCAAGCAGTTGCATGCCGAAGTCCTTGCTGTGGGGTTGATCGATGCCATAGAGAGATTTCGTTTCGGCGGTTTCTTGAGAGAAATCGACCACTTCGGGAATCGAGCGTTGCATCCGAAAGGCCAGCTCGTACGAAGCGATCCGTGCGGCCATGGCCGGGTCGTTTGGATACTCGATCCCGCGTTGGATGTTCAGTTCACGGACCAGATCAGCACCGATTTTTTGAAATTGAGGATCCAACGCCCGCTCAGGCTTGCCAAAATCCAATGGTGCACTTGGATCGATACGCAGGGGAACCCCGTCGTGGGCGGGGCCTAAGTAGTGGCCATCCTTCTTGTTCCAGTACTCGCGGTTACCCATCGAGATAAACTGAGGCAGGTCCTCGTTGAGGGTCCCAAGGCCGTAGTGGACCCAGGCCCCGAGGGTCGGAAAGTCGCCATCGTTTTGGTGCCGCCCTGAGTGGAACTGGGTTTGGGCCCCGTGGTTTGAGTCAGTCGTCCACATCGAACGGACAATCGCAAGCTTATCGACCTGCGAGCCGATGTGGGGAAACCAATCGCTGACTTCGATCCCGCTGTGCCCGTACTTTTTAAAGCCGACCTGAAGCGGATACAGGGTATTGCGCTGGTTGCCGTTGCCGTCGGGGACCACCAGTCGTTCGATGGCAAGTTTCTTCGGGTCTTGGGTATCGGAAAAGGGAGTTTCAGCGATCGTCTTACCGGCGTATTTGGTCAGCATCGGTTTGGGATCGAAGCTTTCCATGTGGCTGACGCCACCGTTCATAAAGAGCCAGATGACGCTTTTAACTTTAGGTGGAAAGTGTGGCTTGCCATTCGGTGGCTGCCAAACCTCCTCGGAGGCACCTTGGCCATCTCGATGGAGCATGGCCGCCAGTGCAAGTCCCGTGAAGCCCAGTCCCATATCGGCCAGGAAGGTTCTGCGTTGAGTCATAGGAAGGATACCTTGAAGGGGAGCGATGGCATCGATCGCCACGCTATTTTATCTCAGGATAAGCTGGAAAGGGCCTATTCGTGGATATAAAACAAGGAAGGAGTCCACGAAGCCCCTATGCGGCTTGCTCTAAGATACTCTCGGGACGGACGAATTCATCGAGATGTGAGCGAGAATTCTTGCCGATAGGGCGGTTGCAAGTTGCTGAAACGAAAGGGAGGGATCGGGCGTTGTATACCGGCCTTTTGCACCTTCGGTCTTCGACGACATAAGAAATGCGGAAGCATCGTAGAGCCTTTCCCTCATCAGTTTAGTCAGTAGCAATTGGTACCTTACTGCATAAGAAGCGTTCTGGAACTCGGGAAACACTTTGAAATGCGGTTGTTTGACTTGGACGGGTTTCGTCGACCCTTGGCAATCCTCCAGAAGCATCACAAACCCGAGCCAGGGACGCTCGGACGCTCGAAATGCACCTTCTCGGTAGGCTGTCCAAATGTCTTGGGCAGTTCCGATGGCTTCTTCGGTACGATTGTTGAAATTGTTACCAAACGATGGCCCGACTTGAGACTTGAATTCGATAGCTGCGACGAGAACTCCCTTATCGATAACGATCAGATCCCATTTCTTTTCTGGTCGAAAAAAGCCCGGCAGTTCAAGTGTCGAAGAGCAATGCACACACTCCTTTGGTAAGCCCGCTTCATGAATGGTATCACGTATCAAGGAAACAAAGCCATCCATCTGCTTACCACCGGTGACAGAACCTCTTGACCCTTGGTCCGATCTCCCATCCTGCGTCTGTTTTTTCGCTTGAAGCGATCTTGTAGACCAAAAAGTCTTAACCGCCTTAGCGATCCCTCTTTCCAAACGGACTTGATCCATCATAGATCAAAGACTTCCAATTTCGCCTGAGACAAGAGCGCCTCGGTATTTTCAGCGATTCGACGGCGAGCAATCCCGATGTAATGCGAATCGATCTCATATCCAATGCTATGTCTACCTGTAGCAATCGCCGCAATGGTTGTTGTTCCAGTTCCTGAAAATGGATCGAGGACTACATCCCCGGCAAAACTGAACATGCGAATCAGTCGCTGCGCTAGTTCGACTGGGTAAGGTGCGGGGTGGACTCTCGTAGATGCACCTGTCACACCGGTCCAAATCTGTTGAAACCAAGCTCGGTGGGACTCCTCAGCGATAATGCTTAGCAATCGCGCCGCTGGACTTGGACTGCGATAACCGCCAGGCTTTCGTTCCATAAGAATGAATTCGATATCGTTTTTTATTACAGCATTTGGTTCATAGGGCTTACCTAGGAATCCACCTCCACCGTTTTCAACCTCGTGAACCACATTGGCAATTTTGCTCCAGATGATCGGTGAAAGATTGTCAAACCCGATATTTCGGCAGTGTTCTTGTATGGAGGCGTGGAGGGGGACGACCGTGTGACGGCCCTGATTCTTTTTCCGCGATAGGCAAACATCACCAACAACACAGATCAACCTACCTCCAGGGACGAGGACGTCAAAGCACCGTTTCCAAACTCGATCAAGCTCGGAAAGAAAGTACTCGTAGTCCTCAAAGTGTCCCATTTGACCGTCCGAGTCGCGATACTCTTTAAGTGTCCAGTAGGGAGGCGAGGTCAAAACTAGATGAACCGAGTTGGGTTCCAAACCGTTCAATTCTCGAGCGTCACCCCGCACGCTCCGATGAAGAGTCGGGATTTCTCCAATCACAGAGTCTAAGTCCGCCAGGCGCTTAGGGTCTTTGGCCAGTTCGGGGATTGCCGTTTGAAGATCTTCAATTCGGCAGGCCCATTCTGGGAGGAGTTCACCTAGTATACCATTAGGGGGTGAAAAAACCGGGAACTCGACTGCGGACATGGGCACTCCATTCGCCATGATTTCCTGGTGGCGCTACAACCTTCGAAACGCCAAACTTACGCTGGGACGATGTCGCGCATCTTGGGTTCGAGGTAGGTGACCGTCGAGGACATGCTCGCGAGGTTGCCGTATTCGTCCTCGGCAATCTGGACGCGGTGGCGTTTGCGGAGCTCCATCACGATGTCCAAAAAGTCCATGCTGTCGAGCTCGAGCTGCTCGCGAAACGACTTGCTATCATCCAGACCGGAAAGATCCTCGTCTGGAGCAATGTCGCTCAAAATGTCGAGGATCTCGTTCCGGATTTCTGCGGCTGTCATGGATCACGTCACTCCCAAGGAAAAATCGAATCCGCCTTGGGCTTGCCCCGCTGCGGCTGTTGATGATCAAACTCAAATCGTGGCTGGACTTCGGTGATCACTCGCCCCAGTCCAATGGTTCACCGTCCAATGGTCTGATCAAAACCGCCTGACGATCAGCACGGAATTGATCCCCAACATCCCGAAGGAATTGTTAAGGATGTAGTCGACGCGACCGAGTTCTTGGGGCTGGTTGATCACCAGACCCTCCAACGCACACGATGGGTCCAAATTGTCCACATTTATCGTAGCATGGCAAACCCCGTCGTCAAAACTAGGTAAATTCCCTGCTAATTCCAAAGCTCCGGCGGCACCCATGGTGTGCCCGATGAAACTTTTGGTGTTGTTGAACCGGACGCTCGATACCCCCGAAAACACCTGCCGCAACGCTTCGCACTCCTGATTGTCTCCGCTGGTCGTACCGGTGGCATGGGTGCTGACGATCTGAATCTGCTCGGGAACCAGGCCACCACGGCTCAAGGCCAAACGAACGCACTGAGCCTGACGCTCGGGATTGGGCAAAACAAAGTCGGTCGCATCGGAGTTGATCGCGTACGAGACGATCTCCGCGATGATCTTTGCCGACCGCTTCTTGGCATCCGAAAGCCGCTCCAAGATGTACAAGCACCCTCCCTCGGCCACGACGATCCCGGTGCGATCGGTGTCAAAAGGCCGCGAAGCCTTGGTCGGATCGCTGTGGCTGGCAAGCGCCCCCTGGGACTTAAAGGATGCAAAGATGCCAAAGGTGTGAATGCTCTCGGAGACCCCGCCTGCGATAGCCAAATCGCACTCCCCGAGCCGTAGCATCTGCACCCCTTGGATGATCCCCGCATTGCCGGCAGCACAAGCCGCACCGATGGTGTAGTGCGGACCGGTCACTCCCAAATTCAACGTGATTTCGCCTGCGGGGTTGTTGGCCACCGTGCGTGGGTTGTGGTGGTGGGACCAGACCGAGGTGTCGTAGTTGAACTGCGAAATCGAATAGATTTCGTTTTCGGTCTCCACGTTCCCGTGCTCGGTGATTCCGACGTAGATCCCCACGCGAGACTTGTCGATGCTGGCCCAATCGAGCCCACTGCGGGCGATCGCTTCGCTGGCCGACCAAATCCCCACGGTGCCGGCCCGCGTCCCACGCCTTGCATCCCGCCGGTTCTGATACTTGGTCCCCTCAAACTCGCACACCCCGGCATGGGTATCCCCCACATAACGGATGTTGTAGTTGCGCACCCCACTGCGACCGGCCAAAAGCGCCTCGCGGTAAGCCTCGAGGTTCTGGCCGTTGGGGCTAGCAAGCCCCACGGAGGTAATCACAATCCGTTGATCGTCCGGGAGAGTTGAGGTGCGATCGGGATACGTCGACATAAACATCCTTACAAGTGCGAGTCAGACAGAAGACAGTAGACTGCAAATTCGAATAAAACCCAACTTAAAAGATCCAATGTTGCAGGAAATAAACTGCAATACCGGCGAAATAGCCGGCGAATGCCAGCGGCGAGATTTTCTTCATGTACCAAAAGAAGTCGATTTTTTCGAGCCCCATGGCCGCCACTCCCGCCGCCGAGCCGATGATCAAACAACTCCCTCCGGTCCCGCCGCAATAAGCAAGCAACATCCAAAACGGATCGTTTAGCGGATTGCTCGCCGAGTACATCTCGATCCCAGCCGCCACCAATGGAACGTTGTCAACAACCGCTGAAACCAATCCGATGATCACCGCAATGAGGGACTGATTCTTGAGGGTGGCTTGTAAGTACTCGGCAAGACTCGTCAGCACATTCATCGATCCAAGTGCACCAACGGCTAGCAAAATCCCCAAAAAGAACAGCACGCTCGACATGTCGATCCGCCGCAGGGCCGCCAAAACCCCTGTGCTGCTTTTGGTCTTCTCGTCCATCGTATGCGAAACCAATTCCGAGACGAACCACAGCAAACCCAAACTGAACATCATCCCCATGAACGGTGGCAGGTGCGTGTAGGTTTTGAAGATCGGAACGCTCAGCAATCCGGCCAACCCAAGAAACAAGAACAGGGCTTTGTGCCAAGCCTCGATCGACTTTTCCTGTTTGTCCGCTTGAGTCTCTTTGGGCGACTCGAGATCTCCCTTGAGCTGCATCGAGAGGATCCCCAGGGGTACAAGCAAGCAGGCCAAGCTCGCCAGGAACAGATCCCGCATCACCTCCCACTCGCCGATCTTATGCTTCATCCATATCATCGTCGTCGTCACGTCGCCGATGACCGTCCAAGCCCCCCCGGCATTGGCCGCGATGACCACAATGCCGACGTATAGGAGCCGCAACTGATGGTCGGCCACGAGCTTGCGCAAGACCGAGATCATGACGATCGTGGTCGTCAGGTTGTCCAAAACCGACGACAGAAAGAACGTGAAAATCCCAATGACCCAAAGCAGCGAGACCTTGCTCTTGGACCGCACGTAACGGGTGATCAGCGAGAAACCTTCATGGGCATCGACCAGTTCCACAATGGTCATCGCACCGATGAGGAAAAACAAAATCCCTGCCGTCTCGGAAAACAGATTGCTAAGCTGCCCGTCGACCAAAAAATGAAGCTTCGGATCGAGTCCACCTTCGACCTCTGCACCCCCGTGCATGGCATCCCATTTCTTGAAGGCTTGGCTCGGGACGAGCGTCCCATAGTTCACCGCATAAAGGGTCCAGCAAAGCACTCCGGTGAGGATAGCCGAGGCGGCTTTGTTGATGTGGATCTGATGTTCCAAGGCGATGGCCAAGTACCCCAGCACGAACAGAATAATGATGGTCGTTAGCATGGGAAAGAAAAACCGATTGAATAAGAATTACAGGCAATAGATTGCGTGGACTTTGAGCCGACATGATACACCAAATCACGAACCCTCAGACGATCTGATCGCGCTGTTCGGTCCGAACGATTTGGACCGAATCGTACCAACCGAGCAGACAGACTTCGGGAATGTCGGCCCAATGGCTGGTCTGTTCCCACAAAGATTCGCCACAGTCCGGACAGCATGGGGTGGCGGCAACCTTGCCCTTGGTGAATTTTTGCTTGAGCGATGGATCGGTCCAAACCGTTTCGCAATCATCGCACAGGATACAACCGGTCAGTCGGCCTCGGCGAGGATCCTGGCAGACTCGCACCCGACAGAGTCCGTCCCCGCAAACCGGGCAATGCTTGACATAGATCAAAAAAGGCTTGGCCATCGATAGATCGCTCTTGGAGATCACTGGATAGGGAATGCGGTGATGAGGTTTCGATCGCGGATCACGAGCCGCATCTTCTTGAGCTTGGGGTTTCTCTTGCGAGCCCCTTCGGTTCCTCCGAGATACCCGATCGTTTGGTCGAACGGAGCTTCATAGACCGTCATGCCATCTTCAACCCGGGACTTGGTCCCTTTGGCATGCCCGCGTGCGCGTTTGTAAGCGTCATCGATGGCAACCAGAAACGAAGCCATATCGCCCTCGAAGACCCCGTGACTACCGGGCCGCTCGGGCTGGTCCTCAAGGTGCTTTGCGATGTGCGCGAGGCGGTGGCCCTCTTCGCTCCCCGGAGCATAGATCAGTCCAGCAGGGGATTCGTAGCGATCTCGACCAACCGGTTTCAAGATCCGGTACTTGTAGTCCTCGTCGGCCTGCTTGGGGCTAGCTGTGCTGGCCTTAGAGGCCGTGCCGACATTATTGGCCGTGCTGGCAGTGCTGGATGATTTGCTCACCGCCGAAGGCTGAGTCTCGCTGGGTGATTTCGGCTCCGCAGTGGATTTGGTCGCGGCCGGTGATTTACTAGCTGCTGAACCTGTCTTGTTGTTGGTTAGCTTGGGGTTCTTCGCCGGAGCCTCGTTGCCGGCCATGGCAGCGAGGCTAGGCAAGCTCCAGCCGAACCACTGGTTTAGGCGTGGCTGGAGAAAAAAGTACAACACCACCGCGACCAGCAGGCCGATGATCCATTTGGCCGGAAGGACTCGCAGGACATTGGCGATCGCTTCGTTATCGTTGCTAGAGCGTCGGGCCATAGTCGATCGAAAAGTCTAATTGGGGTTGCGGACCGGTTTGTGGCAAGCTGGAATGATAAACCAAGTTCGGTTACTTCGGAATGGAGTTTTTTCCAAGGTCAGGAGTCAGACAGTTCGGTGCAAACCGGGTCGATTGAACATTTGAAGGCCATCCTGGCTGATCCAGACCGCTTGCGGGAGCAGTGGCAGAGCGTGGCACTGAGGCCTCATAGCTCCTTGTCCCATTCTCCGTATCGTGGAAACCCCTTTGCACCTCAGATATCCTATGGCCGCCATCGGGGTCCTGCCCCGAGCAATTCTCATCAGGCCGCGGTCCTGATGGCCCTGCTACCCTGGCATAACGCTTGGGCTATCCCGCTGACGCTCAGGCCGGCAACCCTCTCGGAACATGCCGGTCAGGTCTCTTTTCCCGGCGGACGATGCGAACTGGGAGAAACTCCCGAACAGGCGGCTTGTCGCGAGTACACCGAGGAGCTCGGTTGCTCTAGCGACCCAATGGAGCTTATCGGCCCGTTGCCCTGGCTGTATGTGTTTGCCAGTCGGCATCGGGTCGTGCCATTGCTGGGGCTTTCGAGCGAGTTGCCTCAGATGCGTCCAAACGCCGACGAGGTGGCCAAGGTTCTTTTTTTGCCACTTGAGCAACTCATGGCGATCAGTCCGGCGGTCCGAACGATCAAGCGTGGGACGATGCACGTCGAGACCCTTGGATTTTGGCTCGATGGCCACTGGGTCTGGGGCGCCACGGCTATTATGCTCGGGGAGTTGAAGTTTCGCTTTGAGCGAATCTCGCAGACAGCGTGAAACCAAACAGGTTACTTCACGCTCTTGGTCGGGGAGGCCGACTGTGGCATACTGGCGCTTGGCCAATCCGCAATCGGGCTTCCATCAGGGCCTTTGGCACTTGCCGGATGAGAGCCTCTCAAGCTGGCTACGTAGGCGCTGAGCATGACAATGTCATTCTTGTTCGGGATGCGAGTGGCCCAAGCCGGCATCGCACCACCGGCCACCCCCTCATTGATCACCCGGGCAATGTCCTCAATCTTTTTAATGTGCTTGTAATTGTCATCGCACAGATTCGGGCCGATGACTCCACCACCCTCTGGACCATGGCACGAGACACAGTTGACTTTGTAAATCGACCTACCGACATCGGTCCATTCTTTCTGATTCATGTAGGTCACGAGCGTGTTGGCATCGGGTGTCAGTTCACCAAGATCCGAGTACTTCTTTTTTTGGTTGGCGTCCATCTCCGCATTGAATCGATCGTGCATGGAACGGTTCGGTGCACCGACGTGGAAATAAAGAAGATAAAATGGGGCGATGGCAACCGTTGCGATATAGAGCCATTTCCACCAACTCGGCAGAGGGTTGTCGTACTGGCAGATCCCATCGCAGGATTGAACTAGCTGAACTCGATTGCTTGTTGCGGCCGGGTTTTGGGTAGGTTGATTGCTGGTCATGGTCGGTTGGAAGATGGCATGGGTTTTGGATCGACAACCTCTTCGCGCAAAGGGATCGCGCTGAATCGATCGACCGTGGAACGTTTGAGTGTCAGTGCCCAAAAGCTGATCGCGACGAAACAGATGGCGAAGATCACCAAAGCGACTTGGTCGTAAACCGAATAATCGAGCTTCGAGACAACATCTTTAAGCATGGTGTTATTGGGCTAGAGCTTCTGAAGTTGATGCCTTGGGCTCCTGGGTCTTCAACAGATCTGTCCCGACTCGCTTGAGATAAGCGATCAGGGCGATAGCCGTCGAATCCTTGATCAAATGCCCGCTGTACTCGACAGGCCCACCCAGAGAGATGATCTCCGCGGCCACCTTTTCGGCTTGCTCTTTGGCCAGTTCCTCAGACTTTTCCACCTCGTAAGGATACTCTGGGTGGAGGTACTTGTTGGCTTTCACACGAGGCTCGATGTCCTTGAAATCCAGTCTTTGCTCGAGCAGGTGTCGGAAGCTAGGCATGACCGAACCTTTTGTCATCGCCGAGGGGCTCTCGAAATGCTGCCAGTGCCACAGACCACTTGGCTGGGTCACACCGATGCGAGCCAAGTCCGGGCCGATGCGGCGAGACCCCCATTGAAAAGGATGGTCATAGACCGATTCACCCGGCCTACTGTACTCGCCGTACCTAATCCTTTCGGCCACCAATGGTCGGATCATCTGGGAATGGCAGTTGTAGCAACCCTCGGCAACGTAAATGTCCCGACCTGCGATCTCTAGAGGCGTGTAAGGCTTAACCGTGCTGATCGTCGGAATGTTGCTGCGGATCAGGAACATCGGAATCAGTTCGCAAGCGCTGGCCAGCACAACGGCCAGAGTCGTCATCACGGTGAACTTCAAAGGCAAGTGCTCCCAATCCCGGTGCCAGTTCAACCGATTGAACCGAGCGAGCTTAGTCGCAAACTCCAACACCGGAACACCTTCGAGCGGGCTTGTGTCCTGAATCGTTTCGACATAGTTGCGACTTAGGCGTGGTGCCGAATAGACCGGCACATCGTATGTGGCAGGCCTGGACATCCAGGTCATGATCGCGTTGTAGGCAAGAAGTACGATCCCAAGCACGTACAACACGCCAGCAAAGACGCGCGCCCACCAAAATGGGATCATCACAGGAACCGTATCGATGAAGCTATTGACCAAGTCCCCTTTCTCAGAAAGTTCTCGCCACATCAGACCTTGGGTGATCCCCGCAATGTAAACCGGGATGATGTAAAGCAGGATCCCGATCGCGCCGATCCAAAAATGCCACTCGGCAAGCTTAGTGCTGTAAAGCTTGGTCTGATAAAGTCGAGGCATGAGCCAGTAGATCATGCCGAAGATCATAAAACCGTTCCAACCCAGAGCCCCGGAGTGAACGTGCGCGATCGTCCAGTCGGTGTAGTGCGACAAGGCATTGACGCTTTTGATCGATAGCATAGGGCCTTCTAGGGTCGCAAGGCCATAAAACGCGATCCCCACGACGAAGAATTTCAGGACAGGATCGGCGATGACTTTGTGCCAAGCACCCCGAAGGGTCAAAAGCCCATTGACCATACCACCCCAGGAGGGCATCCAGAGCATGACCCCAAAAAGCATCCCCAAGGTGCTCGCCCACTCCGGTAGGGCCGTGTAGTGCAAGTGGTGAGGACCAGCCCAAATGTAGATAAAAACCAACGACCAGAAGTGAATGATGCTCAGCTTGTAACTAAACACAGGCCGATCGGCAGCCTTAGGCAAAAAGTAATACATCAACCCCAAAAACGGCATGGTCAAAAAGAACGCTATAAGGTTGTGACCATACCACCACTGCATCAGCGCGTCCTGAACTCCCGCATAGATCGAGTAGCTTTTGCCCAATCCCACCGGGACGACCAAGTTGTTGAACACATGCAGCAGCGTCACGGTGACAATCGTCGCGATGTAGAACCACAGCGACACATACATGTGCCGCTCTCGACGATGGATCAGAGTCATCATGAAGTTGGTTCCGAAGAACAACAACCAAACAATGGCAATGGCGAAATCGATCGGCCACTCAAGCTCCGCGTACTCTTTGCCCTGGGTAATCCCAAATGGAAGCGTCAGGGCCGCTGCAAGAATGATCCCTTGCCAACCCCAAAAATGAAGCCGACTCAGAGCATCGGACCACATCCGAGCTTTGCACAATCGCTGGGTGCTGTAGTAGATCGCAGCGAAAATCGCGTTCCCAGCAAAAGCGAAAATCGCGGCATTGGTGTGCAAAGGTCGAAGTCTTGCAAACGACAATACAGACCCGTACTGACTTTGGAAGTTCCCCGCAAGATCCGGGAGCACCAAGAGCACCCCGACGAGCACTCCCATCGAGGTTGCCAACAAACCCCAAAAGATGGTCGCGAAAACAAACCAGCGAACAATATCGTCGTCGTAACTGTAATGCTCGTGCGACTGCTCGTGCGACTGCTCGTGCGAAGGGTCTGTGGTCTCCTGGCCGGAAACTGCATTGAAACTCATAGGATCGAATCGTGTTGGTGTGGGTTCTTTGGCACAAGATTCGATTGTAGCTTCAGAGATGTAGCTCCACAAACGGTCCATGCACAGGGCACCCAAACCACGGAGTTTGCATCGCGCGGAACAGCCCAAGCAAATAAAAAACCCGCTGGCTTGGGGCCTTGCGGGTCTCGGAGGTGTCATGGAAAAATCGGCCGTAGAAGAGACCTTCCCTGGCCGAAGGGGGACCCGGGCGACGCCCCCCACAGAGGTAAAGACGCTTTTCCGACCCGACCAAGGCGCTTTTTCTTTCTAAAATGAAAGAATTTCATGGCCCCTGCATAATCAAAGCCTCTTCTGGTCGCTGAAAATCCGCTTATCTAATACAAAAACCTCCCTTCGGACCGGAAAAATGGAACTCGGGGAGCGTTGGTTGAATCGAAGCGACTGGGCAAGTTTCGGCCGAAAAGTCACCCTAAATGGCGGGTTTTGCTAGACCGCATCGGGGGGTCGGTTCATAATGCGGCAGGAAAACCCTTGCTGGGAAAGCGCAGCGATTAGGAAAAACCAAGCATGTGAAGATCTGGCGAGGTTTTCGGGTTGAAGCGGGTTTGCCGATTGTGGCAAGTCCGGCGGCAAACTCGCCAAATTTGCTCTCCTATTTGGCACTGACGTCGCACAAAGTTGACCTAGGTTTCCACTGGGTCCAGGCAAACAGACTGACCTTTCGTAGAAACAAGACGGATTCATCGAGTTCATTTAACGATTTTGGAATAAACAAATGAGTAGAAACGATCTTAGATCGACTTTGCGGGGGCTTGCATCCAGTGCAGTCCTCGGATTGAGTTTGCTTGCAGGCTTCGTAGCCCCCAAGGCAGGTTATTCCCAGGAAGCTCCTGGCGCAGAGTATCCCCCGTTCGATAAAGTGATCGAAGGATACACGAAAGTCGAATCCAAATCGCCAGATCGCGGCGCTCTTTGCAAGCTCTGGGTGCGGGACAAAGACGGTCAAGTTCTCATGGAACTGCCGAAAGACTATCTGACGAAGAAGTACTTCATCGCCCTGACGGTCAGCAGTGGAGATAAATTCGCCGGGCTTCAAGCCGGCGATTATTACGTCTACTGGCGCATGTACAACAAGCGCCTAGCGTTGGTCCTGCCCGAACTCAACATCCGCTCCAACGGAGAGCCAGAGTCGAAATCCTCGGTCAAGCGACTCTTCACCGATACGGTCCTGCTGGACATTCCTATCGTGACCATGGCCCCTCAAGGCGGACCGGTTATCGATGCCGATGCGCTATTCGTCGGTAATGCTGGCAAGTTTTTTGGCCCAAGCGTTCGCGTTCAGGATCCGCAGCTAACCAAAGTGGTCAAGGCCAAGCCATTTACCAAGAATACCGAACTGGCGTTTGAAGTCGTTACCGCCGGCGGCAAACTGCAAACGATCCACTATTCCTTTAGCGAAGTCCCCGAAGACAGTGGATATCGTCCCCGAAAGGCCGACCAGCGCGTCGGGTACTTCGTCACCAACTACACCGACTTGGGTAGCTATGAAGATGACATGAAACGAGTCCGCTATGTCACCCGTTGGCGACTGGAAAAACGCGATCCGAACCTAAAGGTCAGCCCACCGGTAACCCCGATTCGTTTCTACATCGAACACACCACACCAGTGCGCTACCGCCGCTGGGTTAAACAAGGTGTCGAGTATTGGAACAAAGCCTTCGAGAAGATCGGTTACTCCGATGCGATCGAGGTGCTTTACCAAGACCCACGCGCACCTGCCACCATGGATTTGGATCCCGAAGATGTTCAATACAACTTCATCCGTTGGCTCAACAACGACGTCGGTACCGCGATTGGCCCAAGCCGCGTGCATCCAATGACCGGCGAGATTCTCGATGCCGACGTGGTGCTGACCGACGGCTGGATCCGACACTTCAACTTCCAATACCATGACCTGATGCCCGATATCGCTATGGAAGGGATGACCACAGAGACCATCGCCTGGCTCGGTGCCCACCCAACCTGGGATCCACGGATTCGACTGGCCCCTGAGGCCAACCAAATGCACCTGCAAGGCATTTACGCTCTGCAGTCGCAACTCCCCTATGCCGGTCATCCACTGACCAAGCTCGATTCGAAGCTCATGGGTGCCTCTCCCTTCGATGGCTTGTTCGGACGGACCAGCCAAGTCAATGGTTATTGCAACGCGGCCCACGGCAAACAAATGGACATGTCGATGGCCCGATTGGCACTGGAACTCATGGACGAGAACGGACAGTTCTTGGCCGAACAAGACCCAGCGGCTCCAGCAGCAAAGCCGGAAGAAAAGAAAGCCGACAAGCCCAAGGAAGAGATGCTCGACGGAATGCCTGAGTCGTTCATCGGACCATTGTTGGCAGAACTCGTCGCGCACGAAGTCGGCCACACGCTCGGCCTGCGACATAACTTCAAAGCCTCCAGCACCCTGTCGCTCAAGGATATCAACTCCAACGGCGTCAAAGGTCAACGCACCATCGCTTCGTCGGTCATGGACTACATCCCGATCAACATGCCTCACCAACTCGAAAGCGAGACCCGAGGCGACTACACGATGATCGGCATCGGACCTTATGACTACTGGGCAATCGAGTACGGTTACACTCCCGAGGAGGGCAAGCTGGCTGAGATTCTCAAGCGATCGAGCGAACCTGAACTCCAGTACGCCACCGATGAAGACACCAATGGCCCAGATCCTCTGGCCCGTCGCTACGACTACTCCAAGGACCCCTTGGATTTCTGCGAAAACCAAATGCGATTGGTCAAACTCTATCGCGAACGTCTCTTGGACAAGTTCGTCAAGGATGGAGATAGTTGGAGCAAGGCTCGACGTGGCTATGAACTCACCCTCGGTGAGCAAACCAAGTCCGTCAGCATGATGGCCAATTGGATCGGCGGAGCGACCGTCAACCGCGACAAGAAGGGGGATCCAGGCAACCGTCAATCGCTGATCCCAATCCCAGCCGAGCAGCAACGCAAGGCACTGGATTTCGTAATCCGAAACTCCTTCCGCGATGATTCCTTCGGGCTCTCCAACGCGATCCTGACTCGACTCACGACCGACAAATGGATCGATGAAGGCGTAAGCGCCATGGGCGAATCAACCTTCCCTGTCCACGATCGGATCTTGGGAATTCAAGCTAGCACCTTGACCATGCTCATGAACCCGACCACCTTGAGGCGAGTTTACGACAACGAAGTATTGGTTCCTAAAGACCAGGATGCACTGACCTTGCCAGAAATGCTCGACAAGGTTCAAGCCGAAATCTGGACCGAGCTGGGAGCCAATCCAGAAGGTGAAGTTTCGGCACGCAAGCCAAGGATCAGTTCTTGGCGACGCAACCTGCAACGCGAACACCTCGATCGCTTGATCGATCTAGCAGTTCCCGCAGCGTCGAGCAACAAGGCCATCACCAGCCTGTCTCTGATGCAGATCAAGGAACTCAAGAAGAAGATCGATGCGGTCTTGGCAGGCGGGTCCGCAATGGATCCCTATTCGGCAGCACACCTAACCGAATGCCAACTGCGGATCACCAAAGCCCTCGATGCGATCTACATCTACAACCAGCCACAGGCCGGTGGTGGTAGATCAGGACCCATGATCTTCGGCAACTTGGTCCCAGGCGCTGCGATCGCCCCTGCTGCTGTGCTAGAGGTTGCTCCAGCAGCACCAGCGACAAGCCAGCAGGAAGTTCCAAAGATCCTCGAAGGCGAACCAAAGCCCCAGTAGATCTAGGCCCCAAGCGATCTGGGCTAATCCACAGCCCAGCACTCAACCCAACCGGCCGCTTTCCCAACCGAAAGCGGCCGGTTTTTTTAAGCGGTAAGCGGTATGCAGTAAGC
>Ga0136644_10000843_pt1 | contig 24642 bp, 43 predicted proteins | sample C_130820_EF_Meta_FD_94780 | JGI IMG/M metagenome (GOLD analysis project Ga0136644, IMG submission 94780) | Freshwater microbial communities from Lake Croche, Canada to study carbon cycling - C_130820_EF_MetaG (v2) (version 2) | ecosystem: Environmental > Aquatic > Freshwater > Lake | place...
TTTAGCTTCTGTGCCTGACCCAAATGCACCATCGGCTGCTAATCCTAATTTTGTTTGAAGTTTTTTAACGTCTTCACCATTTGATCCGTTTTTTAGTAACATAATGTATTCTATAATAATATATTATAAATATACACCAATATAACTATTTACAGATTTGATCTGCTACACGAACACTAAAAGCATTATGAGGTTTCCATCTTGCTTTAAATCCGTAAGATTCAACATAACCAATAGCAGATCTTAATATAGTATTTGATTGCCATTTCGGATCTTCATTAAAATCTAAATCAATATTTTTTATATCTAATCCTAAGCCTGCTAGCATAATTGATACTTCTACTGAACGCTCAACTTCTCCCCATAATCTAGTAAATCTATCTTTATATTTAGGTAATATATCTTTAGTATATAATACATGACCCCCTTTTCCAGAATCATTTTCATTATAATGTAATACTATAACTGTAGCATACGTGGTTTTTTTAGGAGAATTTTGAGAATCTGTACCTACATATAGTTTAGTATCTGGCTTTAGCTTTATTATGTCATTAATATATTTAAATATATCATCCACAATTTCATGCGTTCCTAAAGATTTAAATTGTAAGTTCATGATTTCATTAGTTTTATTAGTGTGAAAGGTGGGGGTCGAACCCACATTAGATAATTAAATCATTCCAGGACCACAACCTGGTCGGCTACCTTTACCGGCTACAATCACCATATATTATATTTGTGCTTTTTAAGGGACTCGAACCCCTATCCCACCGTCCGTAGCGGCGTACTCTATCCTTTGAGCTAAAAAAGCAAGTTGCTAGGTCACCGATGCTACCTAGCGCGAAGGGTAAAGTTTTGTCTAATTTATCTTTCGATACATAGTCGCAGGCTCCCTTTTATTCTTTAACCCGAATCGGTATTAAGGTGTAGTCCTAACAAGATTCGAACTTGTATCAAGCCCTTAGAAGGGGCGTATGCTAATCCGTTGCACCATAGGACTAATTTAAATAAGTTAATAGCCGCGATTTTGTATCTCTTCTATCATTTATCTTTGCCACAACCCGACTTCATAGAAAAACCGACATTCTCAATCTGTTTGTGTTGCTGCTTATAAGGTAATAACGATTTAGTTTAAATCTCCCTTAGTAGGTTTTGCAGTCGCGAACTTCCTCTGTTACCAGCGATAGACTTACTTATTTTGTACCCCAGGAGAGACTCGAACTCTCACGCTACTATTATTTCGCGCCTGCTTCTAAGGCAGGCATGACTACCATTCCAACACCAGGGCATAATTCCCTACTCTGAGATTATAAGTAAGTAGATATTCCCGGTTTCCTATTTGTAACCCTGTGGTTCTTACACCTTGTAAACTTCAACCATTACTGGGAGCAAGGATGATCTTCCAGCTTTATTCCCACGAAAGAGGCGTTAACGATGTCCTCTTTAGTACCGACCATAGATTAAATGAGTCTTTGATTAGACTGCTGAGTACCTCTTACTCATCGTTGCGCAGATTAGGAATTGAACCTAATAGTCTTTTATATAAATATAAACGAGTTACCATTACTCCATCTGGCAATATTTCTCGTCTTTCCGAGATGTCAAGTAAATTTTATAACTTAACCGAATGGATACCATATCGGAAGATTACTATCTCTTTGTACTCCCATTCAGACTCGAACTGAAACGCCCATCACTGAGCACTGAGGCTTAAACCCAGCGTGTCTACCATTCCACCATAGGAGCATTTATTGCGGAAAAGAATGGACTCGAACCATCACACCCCCATTCGGCGATGAACTGTTTAGCAAACAGCTGCAGTACCATTATGCTTACTTTTCCTGAGTACTTTGAGGGCACGATTGGATTCGAACCAATGTAGCACGATTTTGCAGACCGGCACTTAAACCACTCAGACACATGCCCTTTTTATTTTTGAAGAGGAAGGCGGACTCGAACCATCACACCCATTTAACCTGATGACTAGTTTTCAAGACTAGGCCGATACCAATTTCGGTTGATTCCTCTGTATTTGTAGTACTTCACGGATTCGAACCGCAGATCTTCTCTGTGTAAAAGAGACGCTTTAAACCCAGCTAAGCGAAAGTACTATATGAGCTCAATACCGGTTACGATCCGATGACCCTTGGTTACAAATCAAGAGTTTTACCAATTAAACTAATCGAGCTTACTACTTTTGTATCGACGGTGAGACTTGAACTCACATTGACCACCTTATCAGGATGGTGACTAAACCATTCATCCACATCGACATATTTTTGTTGCTGATTAAAAAGGAATTGAACCTTAATCCTGCGGTCCATTTCACTACCGTCAAGGGCTTCCTGCCCTTCGTATAGCTAATCAGGACCACTGTGCCCCATACACCATAATCATTCTGCAGTTTCGAACCTGCGAGGTCTTAAGGTAATTACTCCTAAGACTTTGTAATGCGTATAGGATTCGAACCTATGTCTACCTCTTCCGCGAGGCAATCCTGATCCACTAGACGAACGCTTCTACCTACTAAGCTACCTGCAAGAAAACTTATATAGGCTCTGATTTAAGTATTGCAGTACCTTTATCATAGTATTCCGTACGGGACTTGAACCCGCAATCTCCTCCTTGAAAGGGAGGTGACTTAACCAATTTGTCCAACGGAACATTTTATTAAATTGTGGACCATATAAGACTCGAACTTATAACCTTCTCGTTATGAGCGAGCTGCTCCAACCAATTGAGCTAAAGGTCCGATTTATAGTTCCCACCCAAGGACTCGAACCTCGATTCATAGGCTCAAAACCTACTGTCCTGCCATTAGACGAAGCGGGAATTTAATTCTTAAATCCTATACATAAATATAAGATCTTTATTTCAAATAAACAACCTTTTTCTTTATTTATTTTTTGGTACCGAATAACAGATTCGAACTGTTGTCTGAGCCTTATGAGAGCCCCGTAAGAAACCAACTCTACTAACTCGGCATTTTTTTGTGGATACATCCGAGCCTCGAACTCGGGACTGAAGTTTGCAAAACTCCTGTGATCGCCTACTTCACCAATGACCCAAAAAATTTAGGAGATGTTACTGTACTTCGCATCTCCAAAGTCCTTAAGACTTACAGCATTCCGTCAATTGTTTATGCTGCTAACTTATTCATGAAAGCGAGCGAATACTCAGACTCGAACTGAGATCTCAGGTTTGGAAGACCCGAGCACTAACCATTGTGCTATACTCGCATGATATTGTAGCGTAGACCGGACTCGAACCGACATCGTCTTCATCCCAAATGAAGTACCTCAACCATTAGGCTACTACGCTATTTAATTTATTGCAGTCCCGAGGGGATTCGAACCCCCACCTCAACCGCAGACAACGGCGTATCCTAAACCATTGGACCACGGGACTATTTATTTCATTATGTCAAAGAATATAAGGGTGCGCCCGGTTGGATTCGAACCAACGACCCCTCGGTTAAAAGCCGAGTGCATCTATCCAGCTGAGCTACAAGCGCATATTGTATTTAATTCAATTTTACGTATAAGCTCATCCTAGATGCAACTCATACCTTTAAGGTTTTCGTTTCATATTTTTATTTTTTAGTGGGATACACTAGACTCGAACTAGATTGGAGTTCGGTTTTACAGACCGTCTCACCTAACCTTGGCAATATCCCAATTTTGCTGTGATGGAGAATTTCGAAATCTCGACTCTTTGCTTAACAGGCAAACACTCTTCCTCTGAGTTACATCACATTATTATTATTTTCGCGCAAGTACTAGGATTCGAACCTAGATCGGAAGTTTTGGAGACCACCGTGCTACCATTGCACCATACTTACGAATTAAAAATTTCGTTTACTTTTTTGTGCGAGGAATTGGTAACGATCCAATATCTCAGGTTTTTCAGACCAGCGCATAAGCCATCTTTGCTATCCCCGCATTTTATATTTTACTTTACTACCTAACTTACTATACTTAAAAATAATGATTATATTTCAAATAAACAACCTTTTTTTTTATTTTTAGACGATCATATACGCACTTTTATTAGTTTCTATATATTATATCATCTATTATTTTTAAGCGTCTATATGATTAAATAAATCTTATATAAGGCAAAAAAAAAGCCTTAGATATTTTGGTATCTAAGGCTTTCTAATATTATATATGTATGTAAATATACTTTATTAATTACCTCAGATTATGTAGATATTCATTATTAATCGACGCCCAAAACTTTTGGCCGTTCACTAGATCTATTAATCTAGGCATTAACGATGACGTATGTAAATTACTTAATTCCATTTTCTACTTTAATATATATATGCCTTTAGTTATAATTCAACTAAAGAAATCTTATCTTTTTTACTATACTTAAATATAATGATTATATTTCAAATAAACAACCTTTTTTTTTCTTAGTAGTCAGGGCAGGATTCGAACCTGCATGAGCTTACTACGTGCATCCTGAATGTTCGCTTACAGCTCTGAACACGATAACTACTTGATGCCAACTGCTAACCTAATAACCGTCCATAGTGCGTCTACCATTCCGCCACCTGACTAACCTTATTTAGTCATCTATACAATCTTGGTCATAAGATTCAATTGTTTCCCAAATAATATCATCGTCATTACTACTCCAATTACCACCAGATGGTTTAGATGTTTTCCAATTATTTCTAATACCTCTTGCTTCTTCTTTTGTGTGTCCACATGCTCTTGCATCATGGTAAGCATCTTGAGCTGCTTTTTTTGTTTCACTTGAATAACTCATAACTTTTGTTTTTAAATTTGTAGTCAGGACAGGATTCGAACCTGTAAGTTTCCAATCGCAACAATACCATATCCTATCTTGGAGTCGAACCAACTTTAAGCCACCTGACTATTTTTGTTGCGTAGCCTGGAGTCGAACCAGCCCTCAGGGTTATGAGCCCAATGTGCAACCACTTACACCATAACGCAATTTTATCCCCGACTTTAGCTTAGGATTACATATAAGCAGCTGCGGTAACAGTCTTATATAGCTAATTAGAGCTACCTTTTAGCTGGCATCTAATGTGCTCTCTCAGCGACTAATTGTAAAATATTATATCCGAAGATACAATACTTTTTGGTATAACACAATTAGGGTCGAGGCTCAATATCTTTAAAGGGTCTTTAAAATCTTAACAAGTAAATTATCTTTTTATCCTTTAAGAGGCTCCTTTGTCCCCTTATCGTTTAATTTTGATTGTAATTTGTCTATTCGCATATCGGTATATGCATTTGTTCTAGTCTCAACCTCTGCTGCATAAGTCTGCGTTTCTTTTAATTGATCTGTTAATGATCTTTCTACTTCAGCTATCCAAAGTTCGGTGCTGGTTTTATTGGCTTCTAATCTCAATACCTTCACAATAACTACAACAATTACTATTAAAAATATAATAGATAGCATCGTAATCATTCCAAAAATAAAAGGTGATAATATTTCCATAATTTATTTCTTTTCATAGGATATATGATACTACTTGTTAAAATTTCAAAGAACTCTTTTTGTGGAGGTGCAGGGTTTCGAACCCTGGTCCAGATAGCTGCTTACTAACGACTTTAATATATGCTTGTTTGCATTTCTTTTAATTTGCAATGCTTCAAACGGGCTAACCGATTAGATTAACTACCACCAAATCATTTTAAGTTTGATTAAACTTTTTGCTTATTACTAAGCTGCAATTGCTACGTATTCGTTTCTAACTAAAGAAATGATCTTTGCTTCTACTTGATTAGCGAAATTCCTAGAATCTTGGCTAATGATGTTTTTGTTTGCGTTTGTTTTTGATATTCATTTAGATGTAAGATATCACCCATCGCATAATCGTTAATTGGCTGAACGCTCCTGTCAAATCCATTCACCCCCATATTAGTATATATATTAGATGTCTTCCAAAGGATCATCTAAACTTTCAAATTCTTCTACTTCCGGCTCTAAACTCATTTCCTTTTTCTTTGCCAATGCCTTACCGACAATGTTAGTTTCATGAGAAAGAATAGCAGCTATTTCAGAATCATCTACATGCATGTGCTCATATAATTTTCCATCATCGCCACGCACATTATAAAATATCTTTTTATTTTTCGGGCGACGCTCCTCTATATTACCCATACGTAATTTACCTGACCAAATAAATACTACATCTTGGCCTAATCGGTAATGATTCTTTTTTACTCTGGCCATAATTCGTTATCTGTATTTACTGTTACATTCTTAGTCTTAGGTGTTGCATCTGCTTTAAATACATCTAAGTATCTAGATTGCGTAACTGACTTAACTTCAAAATCTCTTTGCTCGGCAGAAAATTCTCTATGAATAATAGACTCTGCATGAGTCACTGAAGATGCTTCAACTAAATAAGTTTCACTTACCTTCTTTGTCTTTCCTTTGTCTGTGTCGAACTCAACGACAACCCTTGCTGTATAATACATATTTATTTATATTGATTTAGTTTGTTGGTATATAATCACCTGTTTTCTTACTAACAGATATTGGTATATTAAATACCGCATCCTTACCTTTAAGGGATTTCCAATTATCACCATAATATGCTCGCATCATTTGTTTATAACTCGAAATAGCTTTTTTACGTGCTATCTGCTCTTCTTTAGTCTTTTTAAACATTAAGTCCCATGAATAAATCGCAGGATCATGTCCATGAGCACGATTATTGGTAATTCTGCCTTGGAAATCTGTTGGAAATTGGCCTGCTGGAGTACTATTCCTAGTAGATTTGTCTACATGCGTGGTTTTAAATGCCTCGCCTTCTTTATTTTTATGATTCATATTATTTATCTTCCTTTTGTTTGATCTAATTTGAATATTTCTTTGGCTAATAAAGGATCCTTAATAATCTCTATTTCATTACCCGTTTTATGATGAATTACCATTCTGCCTGAATATCTAGCAATATCGCTATGATTAACGCAGGTTCTAGCACTAGGTAAAGCCTTCAATCTACCTTCTTGTATAAGCTCATTACACACACTGCAATATCTAATTATTTTCATAGTATAAATATAAGTATTTTATTTCAATATTCCTAATTAAAAGTTATTATTATTCTGATAAGGTACTATATACTGCTGTACCTGACATTAGCATTTGGTTTACTGTGGTTGCTAATTGCACTATATTACCTGGCTCTACAAATTTAGCATCTTTACCATACATAAATTTAAATGAGTTTACATTTCTTTCTCGTACATTCTGCCCTATAAAATAACTTAATCCAACTACACCACTTTTAAGTATAGCATTCCAAACCTTTTTGGTATGATATTCACCTGTAGCATCCGAATATGAATTCTTTCTCAATTGAAAGCAAGGCTCTCCGTCAGATAAATTAATTACAAACTTATCTACATCTCTAGAATCTTCTTCATTTATAAATGCTAGATAAGCTTCATAACATAATCCTTCCGGAGTAGTTGCACCTGAATATAATCTAGGGAATACATCTAATATCTTAGAAAAATGATCCTTCTTAGAATTATAAGCGATAACCATCATAGGAGATGATTCATACTGACTTCTAAATGATATAATACAACTTACTCCTTTTAAAAATGTGCAAGCCTTAGCAATCGCCGTTGCGGTTAATATACTATTATTAAAATTAGTACCCATCATACTACCTGACGCATCAATAGAAATATGAATTACAGATTTCTTAAACTTATCCGTCTTAGTTTTATAAAAGATATTTTCTACATCAGCCCCTAGTAAAGCAATATGTCTATTAAATATTTTACCGCTCTTTAATCTATTAGAAATAAAGGTTCTTTCTTCATTACGCACTTGCATTCTTTTAGCAAGCATATTTCCTAATACTACACCCTTTGCTACTGCCTCTTGAATCTCTGTATCTATATATCCGTTATGAGTAAATAATCTATCAAACATATTAGATGATGCTATTGTAGAATTAATATGCTTTACTAATAATGTATTTACTTCTAGCACATCATACGGGGTTTCATTATAGTGTCTATATAAATCAACTTTAACGGGAGTCATTGTAACATCAGCAATATCTAACATTTCAATTTCATCATTTAATTTAGTTGAATTATGGTTTTTTTTAACATTGCCATTAACCATATTAGATGCATCACTTAATATCTTTTCTGCTTCTATCTCTTCTTTATCACTTAATTCAGAATCATTATCTTCACTTTTGGGCGCAGGACTTAAATCTAAATTTTCGTCACTTCTATTTCCTTCTTCGCTTTCAATATCATTAATATCATTATCAGAGTCTTCATTATCATTAGATTCTGACTTAGATTTATCTTCTTCGAATTCATTAGGAGCAGGAGGTTGATTTATATTATTTGCTTTAGCTTTTTCTACTTGCTTAAGAATAATCGCATAAATATTAGCTGCAACCTCTAATCTATCTTTTGTAGTCCTTAATCTATCAATATTTTGAATATCCAATTCATTAACTATATCAGCCAATGCTATCATACGATTCGGATCAAATTCCAACCCAACTATATTTAATAATTGACTAATGTAATTATCTACCGTTTCGGTGCATCTTTTCTTAGATTTTAGCAATTTAGCTAACTTTGGAGATTTAAAATAATGATTGTATAACGTTTGATAATACCCTCTATATCCTGGTGCGGTTCTATATACATAAGAATCAATATAACGATCTTCAACAATATTATGAATCGTATGTAATACATCATAACGCATATCTAATCCTATTACTCCATGACCTGCCATGATATTGTCTAAGTTTTTTCTGTCACCTAACCACTTAAAATCTGTCAACAATAAATGCGACGCTTCATGCAATGCTAATCCGACGGTTAAATCAAAGTTATTTTCGTCTAATTTCGAGCTAATAACTACTGTTTTTCCGTCGGTATATGAGTCATTACCTGAGCTAAATTTAACTACAAATCCATCCTTTTGAGTCAAGATTTTTACGAAGTTAGATATAGCTCTTTTATATGCTAATAGTTTAAGTTTCTTAGAAATACTGACAGATTCTCCTGTTCCTTGAAACATTGATCTATCGAGCCAAAACTTAGAATTTGAATTTAATGAATTTTGTAGTGCCATATCTTTTATTTATTTATTATACTTAAAGATAAGGAAATTATTCCATATTTCCTAATTATTTCTGCTATTTTTTCCGGTTAAGAATCAATAGATTAGAATGGAAGATTTTCAGGTTCTTTTTCACTCATTAAGGTTTCAGGAGTTTCCACAATTTTCACGTATTTCTGCACTAATTGCTTAATATATACCCTTTCACTTTGAGCTCCGCCTTCTTCCGAATAAAATGGATAAATTGCAATTTCTGCAGCCTCAGGTAATGTAAAGCCATCTTTCAATAAAAATGCTATTTCTATAGCTACCCTTGTGCTTATTTGCGTAGAAATCCTAGGAACTTCAGATCTTAATTCTGTTCTAATATCCGAAGTAATATCTGTAATTGTTTTAAGCTCTGATTTAGATACTTCAGGGACTTTTATGCCTAAAAGCTGCAATTCTTGGTCTCTATTTAACATATCCATTTCAATAGTCGTAAATCTATCCATCATTGCTCTATCCATAGTTCTAGTAGAAGTATATTGGAATCCTATATTTGCTGTCGCAATAAATGACACCGAAGGATGTATATTTATCACAGGACTTCCCGGTTTTTCGTCTAATTGAAGCACTCTCTGATTCGGATCTAATACAGGCATCAATATATTCCAGGCTTCTCCATTAGCTCGTGACAGCTCGTCTAATATGATAACGGCATTTTCTTCTTGAATTGCATGAACAAATCTGCTTTCTGCAAAAAATGTACCGTCTTCTTTATTAAATTGCGTACTTCCAATTAAAGTAGATCTAGGATCTTGGGTTGACCCCATACCTATAATATATAAAGGACGATTAAGAGCCTTGCCTGCCATAATAGCAGCTACGGTTTTACCCATGCCGGAATCTCCAACCATCATAATATTTTGACCTCTCATAATGTTACGGATAAGATATTTCCATTTCAAATCAGGCATAATTAAATCCGCAGGTTTAAAGTTCGGAGCAGAATGCACGAATTCAATAATATTTTTCGTAGCACTATCTATTTCGGTAAGAACCTCAAGTTCTTTAACTTTCTCCTTTTTAAGAGCCTTAGCACTAGAAGATTTACCACCCTCCAATATCTTAGTAACTTTCTCTTTTATTTTAGATCTTTCAATCCTTTGCCACTCTCCTACATTAGGATTAAATATTATTGAGCTTTTACCTCCTACTCCAGCTAAAGCACGATTTTTAATTAAATCGGGAATTTCATCCCATCTGTTATTCATTTCCGTGTCATACGCATAATTAACACCTACTTCATTAATAATGATAATTTCATCTTTCATATTTTTATATTTTTTATTATACTTAAAGATAATGGATTACTTTCAAAGTACCAACCTTTTTCTTAAAAATAATTAAAATAATTTACCTCACGGAGTGGGTACGCCCGTAAAATTTCACGCCTTTCCCTTAACCCATTACTAATCAATAGATTCCGGTAAATATAACATATTTGTATAACTTACACCTAATTCTTCAATAACTTCTTGAGCCCTAGTTGAGGTAATAGAAAACATTTCTCGGTTTTTTGCTACCCTAAATGTAGCTAAGTGATTATGAATATCACGTTCTAAATACTTGGACCCAAAGCATTTAAATTGATAAACACTTATCCAAGGAGTAGGAACGCCCGTAGCCGAATTTATTTCTTTTACTCTTTGTGTTACGGAGGTAGTTGTCATTCCTATTTTTACCATTCCCGGCATAGAACTATTTACTAATATATAAATCCATTCGGGCTTTCTAACAGCGCCGGAGTGATCCATTATAGGATTAGACAAATAAACTACGTCATACCAACCATAAAAACTTTGGTTATCAATAAATGGATATTCCGGATCAATAGAAGGTATGTGAGTGTAATGGGTTGCTAGATGCCAAAGGTGACCCGGGACCTTCATATAATTATTTATAGTGTTAGCTTCGACAAATATTTGCTTAATCATTTCTACGTATTTTTATTTACCCAATTAAAAAAAGGCTTCATTATTAATTTTCTAATAATTTCCCATATTGCTATAGTCCATAATATTTGTTCTATCATAATAATCAATTATTTTTACCGTATTTTTTAAGGATACAATTACATTCAATATCCGTTTCTAAGCCTTCTAGGCCCGCTTCTACTACATCATATTTCTTGAATCCGGCTTCAAATGCTTTACACATTAAATTAAATACTTCTTCCTTACTATACATTCTTTCAGCTTGGTACTTAGCACCTTTAATAAAACCAGTTCTTTCGTAAGCACCAAAAGTATCAATCCAACCTGCTGTACTTTTATTAGGTATTATATTTAATGCAGCTTCTTCAAGTGTTTCTTGTTTCATATTATTTCTTTTTAAATTTTTCAAACCATTCTAAATCTTGTTTGAGTAGTAATTTATTAAAAGGACTAATAGAAGTTCCAAAGTGCTTACATTTTTGTATTAATAATTCTCTAACTTCTTCCTCACTATACATTCTTTCTTTTTGCCATTTAGCCATTTCAACCATAGCATTGATAACGTTACCCTTTAAATAAGTTTCTAACCCACTAGGATGTAGTTTTATCCCTTCTTTAGATAGTATTCTATTAGCTGCTTCTTCAAGTGTTTCTTGTTTAGGTTTTCTATCACATCCTACACAATCAACATATCTCTTTATTTGTCCAATAGGAGTACAACAGTTTTCTTGTTTAGGTTCTTCTTTTGGAATGATGATTTTGTAATATTCTACTAATGCTGTACTACCTTTTGTAACAGGATTGTTTTGGTCTATTTGACGTAAATCTTTAACAATTTCAACAAATTCACAACTTGGATTCTTAACAAACCATTCTAAGAACTCATCATTAATAGCAATGACACCATCTTTTACAAGATCTTGGTGTGTTGTTAGAATGATTTTTTTAGGTTCAAACTCTAGATGTATTTGATTAACATCATATTCATCTGCTTTTTTAAGGCCACTAGCATATCCAATATTAAAAAAATACCAATCCCCTTCTTTAATTTCTTCATTAGAAGTGATGTAGATGTTTTTTGCAATATTGGTTGGATGTTGAGAAGGAAATTCATCTAATTCTAATCTTCTCTTTAAGTTATTAGTCCATAACCTACTTGGTTTATCTGTTGGTAATACATGAATGTTTTTCATATTCTATTTATTTATTATACTTAAATATAAGATTATTATATCGCATTTCCTAAGAAAATCTTCACTGAATATGTATAGTGTTAAGTATTAAGGGGATAAAGTTAGACCGCAATTATTTAGAATGTGGTTCTATGTAATATAAATAGACCGAGAATAGAGGTGGACAAAGATACTTGTAAATAGATACTTGTAAAATAAGTAAGATCTTTGATAAGTGTTAGGGTTTGCCCTAAACTTACTAAACCGAGGTCTATATAGACGAAAAAGTTATCCGCGACCTAACAGCCCATATCTCCAGGCCACCCATACCACCGATCTAACCAGACTCCCCTAAACCCCCGGGCTCCCCTACCATAACCGGGGGGTGACCCCTTATGACCCCCTATGGCCTTAAAGGTGAACTATATGAGAGTTATATCAATCAGGTATGATAGAAGTAACAGTAAAGAAGGATAATGCTTTTACACATTACCCTATCTTATATATAATAAAAAAAAGATCTTATTCCGGGATAACTAATCCATTCATTAATTCTATTAACTCATAATTGTTCTTTGTAGGTAATATTAATTCCATTCTAGAAATACTCTTATCAGGATATACTCTAAATTTCATTTTGATACCATTAGCTAATTTAACTCCAACTATATCTATAGTCTCTCCACCGCTCTTATCCCATTTACTTGCTAACCATTCTCTACCTGTATTAATAATAGCATCAGGATAAAGGTTACTTAAATTTTCAGATACATATTCTAAAGCATTTGCTTTCTTTATTTTTGCTTCTTCTTTATCTTTATCTGATTGTATCTTATCTTCTATTTTTTTGTTTAAGGTTTTTGGATTGGTTAATAATCTTTCATTATAAAATCCTCCTCCAATTAATTCCATTTTATATCCCTTATCAGTTCCTCTTGTACTCCAATTATTACTATATACAAAATGCTTTTTAACATCTATCCTAAAAGGATTACCTTCTAAAATAATATGAGCTTGGGTTATTGTATATTTGAATTCCTTTAATATTTCCCTTTCATAATCTTTAGTATCAGGTAAATATTCTCCTTTAATATATCTAGTTAATTCTTTTTCTTCTTTTACTAATTTGTAATTAGGATTAAGCTTTTTTAATTGCTTCTCAAATTCAATTGCTGCATCTACCTGAGCATTATTACTATTCTGCTCTTTTCTTATTGCTGCTTCCTCTTCAATAATGCCCTTTTCTAATCTAGCTGCATTTTGTAATGCTTTTGCTTCTTTGGCTAATACTTCTTGCTTTCTTGCATTTTCAATTAATGCTAATTCTGCTGTCGTCAATTCTAATGTTTGTGTCATAATTTTCTTTTTTTTTATTATTATACTTAAATATATGGATTTACTTTTACGATTCCTACCTTTTTCTTTTTACAATATATTTGCAAAAGGATCTACGTAATGTTTTACTTTACTAATTTGCTCTTTATAAGCTAAACCATTAACTCCTGTTATCTCCATAGATACTTTATTAACCTTTGATGCAAAGCCATACATTGTCTTATATGATGGGCTATAATTGTCATGCTGATCAATTACTTTAAACTCTACTCTGTCACCTGCATTGAATTTTACTTCTTCTACTTTTTTAATTAAATGTGCCATAATTTTTATTTCTTTTTATTTTTTTATTATACTTAAATATATGATATTTGTTTTACGATTCCAACCTTTTTCTTTTTAAAAATAAACTTCTGCCATTTGCTCGTAATGTTCAATTGCTGCTATAGCTTCTTCGAAATTGTCATAGGTTTCGTCAAATGACATATCTTCATAACCTACGATTGTAATTGTAACTCTACCTTCGCTTTTAATAATCTGTCTTAATTCTAATTCTTTGTATGGATTCATATTCTTTTTATTTTTTTATTATACTTAAATATAGGCTCTTTGATCTACGATTCCAAATAAATGTTTAACAAATCATAAAAAAAGGGCCTTGATAATCAAGACCCTATATTTACCTAATAATCAATGTATTAATATAAAGTGATCACTTGTTCTCCGACCATTACTTCTGGATCCTCAAATCCCATAGCAACTATTCTGGAAGCTTTAATTAATGATCTAATATTAACTTCTACGCCATCATATTTTGAATGCAAATTTCTCATTATCAATAATGCTGACTCTTTATGCTCTCTTTTTATTTTAGGCTCAATTTTCATTAATAATTGTTCCATTCTTAAAAATACTTGATCTATTGTCATACTTATTTCTTGCACGAAACTTCTACTCTTAATTGCATCATCTAATTTGCTTTGCGAAATATTGCTAATGAAAATTACTTTGCCTGTAAATTCAAAACTTCTCGGAACAGGATTCAAATATGAGTCTTTAAGCTCTCTACTTGTTATATAAGAAATCATTCTTGTATCATAACTGTCTAAAGCTCCTTTAAGGATATTAATAGCATCATCATCTTTAAATACTGAATCACAATCATCCAATACAATTATTTTATCACTATTCTCATATAATGTAATATATAATCCTGCTGCGGTAGCTCTTCCTTTAAAATGCACAAAGTCTATACTTTCTTTTAATCCAGACTCTTCTAATGTCTGCTTAACAACATGCGTCTTACCCATACCTGCCATTCCTGTAACCACTAATGATGGCTGTAATCCTTTTGCTACCATTTTAGTTAAGTTTCTCAAATTGCTAAACATTATCTCAGGATCTCTATTTGAGGTAATTTCGCTAAATGAAGCCTTTCCTTTGGCTTGTTCTGCTGTCTTAGCAACTCTTGTAATTCTTCCGGTTGCTGGGTCCAAAATTAAATTCTGGTTATCCTTTTCGGCATTTCTTAACTGGATAGCTCTAATAAGGCCATCTGCTGCAATTACTCCGGTGCTAATATTTCTAGCTACCAATTTATTCTTAACTCTTAATACTTCATAAATATTCATATTTTTTATCTCCTTTTTTTTATTATACTTAAATATAAGACCTTTGGACTACGATTCCAACCTTTATTTTTTACTTATTGCTTCTAAATCTTTTATAGCATATTCTATAGAACCCATTAAGTATCCAACTATATGTGCGTGCGATACTATTTTGCTATCCCATTTTTCTTCTGATTCAGCTAATCTTCTCTTTAAGGTTTCAGCTATTCTTTTTACTTCTTCGTTTTTCATATTCTTTTTATTTTTTTATTATACTTAAATATACCAAAAAGGATCCATAGTTCCTAAGGAAATGTTTGATTAAACATAAAAAAAGACCCTTGGTTATCAGGGTCTTATATTGGATTGATTATTAACGAGATACCATTCCGCCAAATCCATGCTCTTCAAGAGAAGGAAGATATAATTCTAATTCTTCCAAATCCTCTAAATCATGATCTTCAAATAATCTCGTTAATTCATTCTGGTAGTATTTAAGCATGTTTTCTTTTCTGCTAGCCTTATCCAAATCTTGCCTTTCTCTAAATAAAAGGACTAATTCATCATCGCTAGCGCCTAATACTAATTGTCTAAGCATTTGGTCCCTCATTCCGGCTCCTATAATAAGGCTTTCCATTTCTTCTCCTGTTATGCCATCTAGCATATCAACTATAATTGCCTCTGTTTGCGAATCCATCATATTTTTATCTCCTTATGCTTTAGTTAAACTTGATTCTTTATAACCCATCTTATCAGCCAATTCCTGTACGTGCACATATAAATCTTGCTCATTGAAACTAATTGCCATATCCTTTACTTTAGATAATTGGCCATTCTTAAAATAAGATACTTGGCCATTAGTTGCTAATCTTACTTCGTATGGACCAAATTTGATTCTCATACCTAATGTTTTATGTTCAAAGTTTTTCATAATTTTTATCTCCTTTTTTTATTATGCTTCAATTTCACTTACTACCTCTTCAATAAACTCAAGTGCCTCGTCTAATGACCCCGTCATAAATATTTCATCTTCCATACAACTTTCAGTTAAGCTGTCTATCGAATCCTCATCTACACCCATCACTGTAAAAATACTTTTTACTGCATCTTCTACATCCCAATATGCAATTAAACACTCAATATCATTATTTCTGTCAGCTAATGCTTTTTTTAATGACTTTTTTAATTCTTTACTAATTACGTTCATATTCTTTTTATTTTTTTATTATACTTAAATATATGGATTTACTTTTACGATTCCAACCTTTATTTTACATATCAGCATTTATTCTATCTATCTTTATTGCATCAATTGCATTTTGCAAATGAAACATATCAAGCCCATTTACAGGATTTTCTGGCTCTACAAATTCACTTATATTTTTATCAATAATGCCATTCATAATAAATTCTAAATCAATATCAACGCCAATTAGTTCAATACAATTATTATAACTTAATTCAAACTCTGCTGAATCATAATCTATTAAACTTCTTTTATCCATATCCATTAAGTCTCTTTCAATACTCTCTTTTATTTTTACAGCCAACCCTACACTTAACTTATTATTGTCGCTATCAATTTTATTAATTAAATTAATAACATCTTCCTTACTAAATACCGAACTCATACATTCTTGTACCTGATTAATTGCTTCTAATTTTTTCATATTCTTTTTTTTTATTATTATACTTAAATATAAGACCTTTGATCTACGATTCCTACCTTTTTGTTACTTTTCTTTATTATATATTTCATTACACTTAGGGCATCCCATTTCTGTTAATCCCTCTAATCTTGCGTGGTTAGAACTTAATGCTGGAGTACCACATAATGTACCCGTATCATTCTTGTAAATGTGAGCGCTATTGCTCCAAACATTACCTTTGTTACCAAAAATTGAATAACCTACTTTTAAATCTTTTACTTGTATCATATTTCTTTTTATTTTTTTATTATACTTAAATATAAGACCTTTGGTCTACGATTCCAAATAAAAGTTTAACATTCCGTAATTTTATTGGATTGAGTATCAAATAGTTATAACTCCTTATAAATCAAGGCTTCGCAGACGAGCGTATTTGAACGATCTCCTTATCGTCAATATCATAAGACCTGCCCATGAGAAGAGGATGAATATGATCATATCCACCCTCTTGGTCAATAATTACTATTGTGCAGGAACCTCTGGAGTAGGTTTCGTGATCACTTTTTTGGATTTGGATTTCGTAGGAGCCAATAGCTGAATTTTGTCAATCGAACTTATTCTCATCCATTTATTTAGGATTGTATTCCTATAGATTATAGTCTTTCCATTCCAAGCTTCTGCTGCTCTGCGCAGGATTACTTTGGAGATTTCACTTGAATGATCATTTGAGTCATTACCAATTGCTGAGTATTGAGCATTGCGACCTGTACCAGACATTAACTTCACTTCGTCTATGACGATTACTTCATTTTGATTTTTCATATATTTTATTTATTTTTTGGTTTTAGTAGTCAGGACAGGATTCGAACCTGTATGAAGGTGGCTTTTACATCGCCCGTTTACCCACCTTCTTCTCTTCATGCGACAGCATTTTCCAATTTCGCCACCTGACTATTTTATTATCTTAATAATTCACCTATAACTGCTATTATTCCTACTATTACTAATACTGCTATTGTTAATCCTATTCCTATCCATAATGGACAAGTAACCCACCACCAACTCCAATCAATAGTATTAGTTAACTTAAGTATTAAGAATACTATAAATAATACCATTGTTATACTTATTCCTGAGCTTTTTGTATTTTCCATTTTCTTTTTATTTTTTTATTATACTTAAATATAAGATCTTTGTACTACGATTCCTAATAAAAAGTAAAAAAGGGACCTAAGTCCCTTAATTACAATGCTTTAAAATTTAGCCGTCATAATCTTCGTCATTAATGTCATCCTCATAACACATATCCGCATACATCTCACTACTGTTAACACAATTAATAACATTCTCTGCTTCTTGCTTACATCCCTCAAAGTAACAATATCCACTTCCGCCATCTTCCTCTTGCTCTGCTACATACACTTCATTTGCTTCCTCAAACTGCTTCTCTGTCATTATTAACTTAACATCATCCATGTCCTCATTCCATCCGTCAACAATTAATAATCCGTCTTCTCTTTTTGCTACATTTGCTTTAATGCTAAAGCTTACTTTTAAATCTCTCATATTTTTTATTTATTTATTTTTATTATACTTAAATATAAGCAGTTGTAAGCATATTAACAAGAGAAATGTTTAATATTCTAAAAAATTAATGTATTGATAATCAGTAAAAAAGACATCGTCACTGATGCCTCTCTTACCATAATAAAAAAAAAGTATTTTGTTATTTGTTCAATTTCTTATGAACCTCTTCGGCCTGTATTTCATAGGCTGATATTTCTTCGTTGGTCATCTCACCCATAATAGATAAGATTTCTTGTTGGCCTGCAATAATAACATCAAAGTCTTCTGAATAAGTCTTTTTTAATGCTTTTAAGGCTTTTCTGATTAATGATTGGTTAGGGTATTCCATTTTATATAATAACCCCCTCGATAAAAGTTTCTAGCTCATATAAGTCTAAGTCATCAGCATCCATTATTAAGCTCGTAAAATTCCAATAAAATTCCTTTAAGACTTCTATATCTTCTTTTGTAGCCTTTTGAGTAAATCTATATATAAAATCATAATCTAAATCTGAGGGTCCATATACTCCTTGACAAATGTCTTGCAAAAATGCTTCTAATATAATATCCATATTTCTTTTTATCTACACTTAAATATATAACCTTTGATTCAAAGTACCAACCTTTATTTCAATTTACGGCTACATTTTTTTATAAGGTTGCCCGATGCTTTCCTTATTGTAGTCAGGGCAGGATTCGAACCTGTAAGTTTTTACGACCTCATTTATAACCTCCATTCATTATTAGGGTAATGATAATCACTACATTTTCTAATAACTCAGTATCGCTGCGTCTACCATTCCGCCACCTGACTATATTATTTTAATATTTAAAGCCTTCTTTTTCTAATTGATCTCCTAAAGCGCGCTTCATAATAATTTTATTCATTGCTTTCTCTCTAGCTTCTTCTTCAGACAACTTCTCTATGTTAATAGCAAATTCGTAAGTCATTTTAAATAAGATGCTTTCTGCTCCGGTAAATTTTATATTCATATTATTTTTTTATTATACTTAAATATAAGATCTTTAAATCAAGATTCCTACCTTTTTCTTTTAGATAGGAATCTTTTTTTTTGTTGGCCTACATACACATATAAGATTCTGTCTGGGTCCATTTAGCATACCATTCATCCTGGCATTCATATACTTCATCTACTGGAATACCTTTATAATAAATACTCCTACCAAATACACTTCCTAAATTAACCTTACCACCTCTTACGGAAGTTATTCTATAATAACCATTCTTTTCACGATCACCTTTAGTATCTTTAAAAGCTACCACTTGTCCTACTTCAATTTTACTTTCTTTTATCATAATTCTTTTTATTTTTTTATTATACTTAAATATAGGGTAATTGGACTACGATTCCTACCGAAATTTTTAATGAGCTGATATACAACCCATTAAAATTTCATGGTTAGCATCCAATAGCTCTTCTACTAATTCCAAGTTACGGAAACTATTCTTTTTACTATTATATAAATGGTCCCATGCAATACATTCATTACCCTTACTTTTTGTATTATATATATCCACCCAAAATACATCCCCACCTAAGTCACCCCACCAAGGATTTTTATACTCAATACCCAAAATACGTTGTCCATCGCCATTACTAGTATATAATATTATATCCGTAATTACGTTAGGGTCATACATGTAATAATGAATATGCTTACCTATTTGCTTACCATTATCCCAAGCACCTTCAGATGCTTTAGTTTTCCAATACCCGTGCTTAACTAAACTGCGACCTGACTTACTTAATACTTTTTCGTTTTGCATATTTTTTTATTTTTTTATTATACTTAAATATAGGGTTTATTATAATAAGATCCAACCAAATTGTTAAACTTTATTATAATGGGCTGAGTATTAACGAAATAAAGTTTAAACATCGTTAGATTTCTGACGAAACATGAAGATATAGGACCCTCCATTGAAGAAGATCCTATATTCTCATTTAACTACTAAACTAGTACTGAGTATTGAAATAAACAGCAACATCACCTGTACCAGCTCTACGAACTGTATACATAGGGTTAGTCATTTCTACTCTGTTCTTCATACGATAAACTGTAGAGTTACTTAATCCACTAGTACCATAAAACTTAGTACGTTGACTACGTGGCCCTATATGAGAGTATCTGCGGATATAATCCATAGAAGTAAAGTTCTCTCTTAGGTCGTTAGTAATTTCTTGGAAATTCTCCAAATGTTCTGCTTTTAGCTCCATCTCAACGATCTGAGACCTTAACGAGCTTAATCCTGCGTTTGTCATAACTTATTTATTTATTTAACTATACTTTAATATAATGAATTTATTTCATATAACCTAATATTTCTTTTGTACTACTAGACCGTACTACTAGAATGGAGTAAAAACTGCGCTATGAGGACGCGGCCGGATCGATCCAACTTAGAGCCAGTATGTGCTACTTACCGTACAAACGCCATCAAAACTGCGCTATGAACACTCTCTTGTCCGTGCTACTTACCTGTACTACTGAGCTAGACTAACATATATAGGCGTACAAACAAGTTGTTTCTTTAGAAATCTAACCTGTACAAACGAACTGTACTACTGGCCCGTGCTACTTATTGGCTCGTATGTGCTACTTGCCTGTACAAACGCGTTAAAACTGCGCTATGAACACGCCCTGTACTACTGAACTGTACTACTAGGGAGTGCTACTGCGATCTTTTCTTCTCTTTTGATATGATATAATATAATGAATTTATGTGATAAAACCTAATTTTCTATATAAAAAATACTGTTCCGGGCGGAGGGACAGCCTATATCTTGTACAAGTCTCCCATTTCCTTACTAATACTCATTATACAGTGCTACTGCTTCTCTTCTTATAACCTTTCTTTTAATATATAAAGATATTAAGTACTACTAAAATACAATCATCTTTAATACTAATTCTATTCCCTGGTATTTATTTATATGTTTCGATATAACCGTTATGATTAATACTAATACCACTTCTTCTTCGTTATCATTTGATAATGAGTCTTTATCCCCTTATTATCTTAATAATGATTCTTATAGGGTTGACCCTTCTTCTATTAAACTTAATCCTCCTGAGCCTATTAAGAAGAAGTCTATTCATTCTAATCACTTTAATTTAAATACTTCTATTAATGACTTATCTACTAATAAAAATAAGATTCGTTATATTCCTTTATTAGAGCATGAAATTAAACACGTATTCTATAACATACCTAATATTAATAGTAATAGGGACGCTGCGAAATATTTAAATGTTTCTTGGGCTAGGTTTAGAAAATATGCCACACTTTATACTAATGCTGAATTTGGACATAAAACATATTTTCAGTTATTCGCTGATAGATCTAATAAACTTAAGGGTGCTCGTTTAATTCAATTAAAAGAATTAAAAAGAAAAAAAGCTTGGGGTGAATGGTATAAGAATAATATTATTAATAAGCTTAATTCTAATAATTTGGATGTTAAACATTATACCCAAAAGAAATTAAAAGAATTTTTATTTACTCATAATATTATTATAGCTCGTTGTGCCTGCTGTGGCTATGCAGAAAGAAATATGGCTACCGGAAAGGTTCCTTTGTTAATTGACCATATTAATAATGATTGGAAAGACTTTAGAATTGATAACTTACAAATGCTTTGTTATAATTGCTTTGCGCAATTAGTTGGTAATCCTTTAGACTTTTATATGTCTAAGAAGGATTATTTATAAGTTTCGTTATAGTATTCTCTAATATCATATAGCTCTTCTTGATAATAACCATCATAGCAAGCTTTATTTATTTGTTGCTTTTCCATTTCTTTGGCTTGTTCAATAAATTCTAAAGACTTATATGTATACCAATCTTGAGATAACATTTTTTCAACTAACCATTCTACTGCCGTTTGTTTGCTCATAATTTAATCTTTAAATGTTTCGTTGTAGTATTGTTCTGCATTTCTTGAAGAAAATGAATGTTGTCCATCTTCCCAAGCATCAATTATCTGTTGCTTTTCCATTTCTTTGGCTTGGTTAATTGCTAAAGATGCATAATATTTATACTCTTTAATTTCAATTTCACCAGATATTAATTGATTTAATAATTGTTGTTGTTGTTCTAAAACTATTTCAACTGCTGTTTGTTTACTCATAATAGTTTTTTAATTGATAATCGTACTTTAATTAAATTAGATATTTCAGTTTCAATATCTGCTGCCAAATTCCATTCATCATCATCCATATCCTCTAATTCCTCTAATTGCTCTTTTGCAATATGTAAATTAGTAATTGATTTGAATAGATATTGGTCTGCTTCTTCTAAGTATTCTACTGCTGTTTGTTTGCTCATAATTTAATCTTTAAATGTTTCGTTCCAATAATGCTCAAATGTTTGAAAGTTACTTAATAACCTTTGATTATAAGTTCTACTGTGTTGTTCTTTCTCTATTGCTTTGGCTTGTTTCATTGCATCCATCATTAATAAATCTTGCATTGGTTTTGTTACTAATGGTCCCAATATTTCACTAAACTCTTTTATTAAAAATTCTACTGCTGTTTGTTTCTTTGATTCCATTTATATTATTGTATTATAATAAATTAATAAGGAATAATGATCGTATTGAGCTTTATTATAATCATCTTTATAAGAATATAGATAATTAGGTTTTATGCTCAATACGATCGTCTTATTTACTTTTGTCTGCCGTAGCTATTCCATTTTTCAATAATGGCATTTATTTGATCTAAGTCTGAAGATTTAGGTTCATCATTTTTCTGAGGCTGAGGCTTAATATCTTTCAACACATCTAAGAATGATGATACTAAATTATCAATTCCATTAGCCTTGAACCCATATCGGTTCCTTTTACTCATTATACTTTGAAAAGTTTCTTTTTGCTCTTCTGTATCCCAATCCGGTTGAGTCTGGGTATTATAAGTTATATTGTTCTCAGCTTCAATAACCATATCAATGACTGATTTCATTGACTCTAAAAAATCTTCTGTTTCGATATTATATTCGTCATTCGAAATATTTAATTCGATATTGTCTGTTTTTATTTTTACGTATACCATAATCTATCTCTTTGGTTTTTTATTATACTTTGATACTTCTTCAGTCTCAGGCTTTTTCTTCCCGTACTTACTTTGTTTTTTAGTTTGGTCGATCCATGCCATTAGGCAGTCGAACTTTAATTGATGATTTCCTCTACTCATATATTTTATTTATTTTTTTGGTCTGCCTAATTTAGGTTTGTTATTATCATCAATTAATTCACTATAATACCATATTGTTATTGGAATTATTGGAGATATTATTATCATTGACATAAATTGAAATGTAAATCCAATCGTAAACCAATAATATAATATATTTAACGCTGTTGATATCAAAGCAAATGACCACGCAGTCTTTTTCTTGCCGGCCATAGTAAAAATATATATACTACTTTCCAATGATATCGCAAATACATATGACATTATTTCTGATATCAAACTGTAATTATCTTTTGATATTTCATTAAATACCCAAGCTGCGTGAGTTATTTGAGTTGTCAGAGCTAATAAAAGTACTATCCTTATTAATTTTAAATTCATCATATTTTATTTATTTTTATTATTCAGTCTCTGGATTATATCTGTTTATTGAATTAGCCCGATCAATAATATGATTATCGATAGTTTTTTGATTATAACTCATTCCAATCAATAAAGCATTGAATGCATCATATAATTCTTCTATTGAGGCTGTATCTGTCATTTCAATAGTATGCTTCTTACGGTATACATTTAATGAAAGTATTAATGGTTCAAATGATATCATATTATTGGTCTCCTAAAATCGCTAAAATCATATGATATATCATTGATATTGACACGGCAAATGCACCGGCAGCAAATACATATAAAGCTATTCTTGGATAGCAAGTAATACACACTGATAAAAATGTTAATGCAATTAATAGGATCGAAGTCCACATTGCTGCTTTTGTTTTATTTGTCATAACCTTTATTATTTATTTATACTTAAATATAAGATCTTTATTTCAAATAAACAACCTTTATTTTGTAATAATTAATTACTTAGCGGAGCTTTAATTGCTGGGTGTGATTGATAGTTTTCTATCTGAAAATCCTTTGGGTCTAGGTGACCGTATAACGATTGTTCTTCAGATAACGATTTATAAAACGCCTCAGTTTTCATATGTTTTAGTGTTGGTAATGGAAA
>Ga0136644_10000845_pt1 | contig 24584 bp, 18 predicted proteins | sample C_130820_EF_Meta_FD_94780 | JGI IMG/M metagenome (GOLD analysis project Ga0136644, IMG submission 94780) | Freshwater microbial communities from Lake Croche, Canada to study carbon cycling - C_130820_EF_MetaG (v2) (version 2) | ecosystem: Environmental > Aquatic > Freshwater > Lake | place...
ACCCATGTGTTATGTTTCGCCCTTTCAGGGCTTTGGCGAATTGGGGCGGCGGCGCGCCCAGGTCGCCGGTGTACCCAGGGTGGCGCTGCGCTCTACCCTGGGCTATCTCATTATGCCCCGTTGAGGCGAACGATCCCGTGGAAAAAAATCGGAGACTGTCCCCGGGGTTTTTCAACACTCGGTTCCACCCTTTAGGCACTTGTATGTACCGCCAAATCGGACCGGTTGCGTTCACGCCGCAGGGCAATTATCCCAGCGACATACAGGGTTTATTCGGCATCATCGGGTGCCGCACCGGCCTTGGCAAGTTTTTCTTCATGCCAATCTTGGTAGGTTTTGCTGGTCCCCTCCACTCGCCACGATCCTATAAGGACGTAAGGTAATGGCAAAGAAACGCAAGTCCGACTCTGCCGTTGCCATGCTCGAGCTGTGGCGAGCACCTGCAGGGGCCGGTGAACCGATCGGCTGTCTTGCTACGACATTCACGTTTCAGCCTGGACTCTTTGAGGAACAGTGCTTGGCTCGCTTCCTGCAAGTGGATTCCGATCCGCAGCGAGAGGAGTTGGCTTATCTGTTGGAACGGGAAGCCAACCTCGGAAAAGCCTACGCCGGCGTGCTTGTCGATCGATCGCAGGCGGGTGTCGAACATTCGGTTCGCTGGGATGTCTTGTCAGTACACATCCCTCGCGGGAAACAGCATGCCAAGATCAGCTTACTGGCATGGGAAAATTGCGTGCGTGCATTGTGAGTTCCGCGAATCTGACCGAACAGGGATATCGCAGTAATCAAGAGGTGACGATCGCCATCGACAGCAATTTGGATGGTGCCGATCAACGAATCGTCGCCGACGCAGTTCACTTCCTGGAATCGTTGATCGATTTCGTCGCCCGCGGTGAAGGCGAGAGCCCACAGAAGAAGCGTGCGACAGCATTCTTAGAGCAAGTGAAGTTGCTGATTCAGGATTGGCCAAAAACCTCGGGAGATCCGTCTGTACACCAAGCACTTGTTGCAACCTTGCCGCGAAATACCGTTCGATCGGAGGAAGCCCGGAGCGCTCTTTCCGAGACGGTGAATGCATGTTTCAAAAATGGCGGCCCGGAGGAGATGTGGGTTGCTTCTCCGTTCTTCGATGTCGGGGAAGGTGAGGACGAAACAACAGCCGCGCTTTGCGTCGATCCGACGACGAGGGAGGTTACTGCCGATATGTGATTCATCATGATTTAGCTTGGAACCCCAGCCAGATTGAACAGCGAACCGGTCGCGTCGATCGCCTTGGCTGTAAGGCTGAGAATCGCCATTCGATCCATGTCTATTTGCCTTATGTTGCCGGTGCATCCGACGAACGACAGTTCCGTGTAATGTGGGACCGGGAACAGTGGTTCCGAATCGTGATGGGTCAAGACGAAGTGACTAAGCTGATACCCAACGATGATGCTGGCTGTCGGCCAAACCTTCCGCAGCAGTTCGTCGACCAACTGAGTTTCAGTTTAGAAATTTAGATGCGATGCAACCGGGGCTATTGCAGAGAAGTGGAGAGCGATCAAGGATTTGCTCAGCATGCGGCGTTTGGCGGATCGTGGTGTGGAATGCGATGGCTTTGAATAAATAAAGTGGGTGGACTCATCATCGCTACGTGCGGGCCCAGAGGCCCACACTACGCGATGGGGAAGCTGAAGTGAGGAGAACAGGCCTGAGGCCTGAGGCTTGAGGCGAGAGGCGGGAAGGAGCAACCGCTTACCACTCACCACTTACCCCATGTGTCGCCCTCCGGGCTAAAACCAAACAGCCGGGAACAGGCCTGAGGCGTGAGGCATGAGGGAACAGCCGAACAGTCGAAACAGCCTACCATGCTCGGTGGTACGTTCCGCGGTCCATGGGTTGCCTGTTGCTTGACCTGCTATCGTGGCTTGGTTGTTTGTGCAAAGCTTGAATCAAGTGACCAGCCGACCGCTGCACGAACCCTACGAAAACCAAACAGCCCAACAGCCCAATGAATTCGGAGAAATCATCGACAATCATCAATCAAATTGGGTTGGCCAGTGGCGTAATGAATGGCAGAGCCAGAAGCTTTGCAGGATCCGGTATCGCGCGGGTGGTTGACTAGCGCGGGGTCCAGGTCGATGGGCCACCAGCGGCGATCTTGCGGAGAGGTATCGAGCGACGGTTGACCATCGTCGTGCCATCGGCCATGGAGAACTTGGCATACACATCCACGCTCGTACCACTGGGCACACGCTCGGACCATCGAATAGGTAAGTGCAAACCAGGCGCCGATCCGACGGGCTCGAGATGCTCTTTGAGCTCCTCGGCGGTGTACTCGTATCGCCCTATCCTGGCCACCGTTCCGTCGGCAAGCGTCTCTTCGACCACAATCGTCATCTTGCCTGTCGTCGGAACGAATTGACCAGCACTGTTGCGCGGCACCATCACCAAATATAGCCCGTCATCTCCCGGCTTACCGTCGGTGTTCTGAGAACGGCACATCGTCGGATGCCAGTCGATCTCCCGCACTCGAGCATCCAGCGGTTTGGATTTGACTTGGGTCGCAGAGGTTTGAACCACTCCCGATGAACTCTCAGGCGTTGTGCCGGTGCCGGCAGGCAACTGGATCTTTCGATCTGTGCTCGATGCATCCGCGTCGCTTGCAGGCAACCCAAGCGGTGCAGTCTTCAAAAGCGATTCTCGCTCACCAGGTGGCTGTAAAGGTAGCTTGGCCTCCGGCAGGATCGACTCGGGTAGCTTTTGCGGTGCAGGTTTGTTGTCTGGCAACAAGTCCGAACTGGGCTCCTTGCGGAGCGGTTCGGGGGAAGGCAGGATAGGTGCGGAGTCCAGCGAAGGCTCGGCTTCGATCGATTTTTTCGGCAGGATCACTTCGGGAGGCTCGAGCTTGAATGAGTCTTGCTCGCCGCTGCGACCTGGGGGCAGTTTCAGCGGCGCTGGGACGTTGTTCTTGTTCTTTGACTCAGGCCGGGCAGTTTCGGGGCGTATTGTCTCGGGGCGTATTGTCTCGGGGCGTATTGTCTCGGGGCGGACTTTTTCCGTGCGATTCGTTTCCGTGCGATTCGTTAGTGGGCCACGGTCCGAAGGGGAGCTTTCGATGCGAGACGATTGGCGCTGGAGCTCTTGAAGTCGGCCTTGTAGCTGCGCGTTGGTACGTCGCAGATCCTCGAGCTCGAATTCCATCGCGCGGTTTTCTGCGTCGAAGTCGTAGACAAGGTCTTCCAGGGCGCGATTCCTCTGGGCCATCTGCTCGACATACAGCTCAGTGACCGCTCGCTGTCGACACCCGGCAGAGCCTACCAGCAATAGAGTCGCAAGGATCCAAAAGAGCCTACGACACTGCACCATCGGTTGGTTTTGAATTGGAAGTGCAGGACCTGTCATGCAATCGCTTATGGGCCGACCTAGGATTCTTCAGTCATTTCCATGCAGAGGCACTTCGTGGAAGGCACTCGCTGGGGTTGGCAACAACGCTTGGAAAAAGGGAGTAGTCCATCCAAACCGATCGCGTCAAGGTGGATCGTCGGAGATCCCGGTATCCAACGGCCTAAAAGCCCTATTTCATACGGGTTTTCGATTGCTAGCAATTTCATCTAGATACGTGAAATGGATGGTTTAGGAGGATTTTGACGATTAGACAGAGATTTCCGTCAAGTTTGGTTGGCAGGTTTGACGATACACCGAACAGGGACGGGGTGGATTTGGCGGGATAGGTTTTGTCAGGCTCGATTTTGATCTGGCAGAGTGTTTCCCAAGCTTTAATGATCTTGCATATACCTCCAACCGGTTTACACCTATGACACGATCTTGGACTTTGGTTGCGACGCTTCTTGTGTTGCTCGGCACATCGACGGGTTGCCAATCTCTTTTAGGGCGCAAGGGTGGCCCTGCCAACGACTTTGACATCACCCAGTTGCAGCGCGATGGTTATACGTTGGGCAGCAACGGGGTTTTGCAAGGTGGCATGGTGGATGATACGAGTGTGCTACTAGAGGTCAACGACGGCAAGAAGCATCTGGAGAAGATCCCGATGACCGAAGGCCAGCCGATGTTTGGGCCGATGTGATTCGCGATGCGAAGCTGCACAAGAAGGTAGGTCGGATCCAAGTTCGGGTCATGCGACCCAACGGCAACGCGGCTCCAGTGCGTATGGACATCGACTTTGATGAGTCGGGCAGACGGGTGCGAGAGGGCACCAATTACTCACTCAGGCCTGGGGATCGGATTGTGGTGGCCAAAGATGATTCCAGCGTGGTCTCACGTATGCTCGGCAAGACCTCATTGTCTGGAATGTTGCGATAAAGAGCATGTTGGATCGATGGATCGATACCGCGTCGGCTGTGACGGGAGTGTTTCTGGTCATGGGCATGGGGGGCTTGGCCCGCCACCTTCGTTGGTTTAGCAAAGAAGTCGACCGATCGCTAGCGAGTTTTACCTCGTATGTCCTCATGCCAAGTCTGTACTTTTCGCGCATCATCAACGACCAATCTTTGTCGGTCCATCTAGATGCGTGGTATCCAGCTGTCCTCGGTTTCCTATGCACGATCCTAGGTGTTGGATTCGCTTGGGGTACGGCCAGGACTTTCGGGAGTCGTTTTGGACTTCAGAGCGATTCCCAACAGAGGACCTTTGGACTGACGGCAGGGATCCACAACTACGGGTACATCGCACTGCCCCTGGCAGAGATCTTTTATCCTGACTGTGTCGTACCGCTGATGATCCACAACGTCGGCGTGGACATGGCCCTTTGGAGCGCAGGGCTCTATGTGATCTCGGGGAAGGGTTTGAGCAAGTCCTGGAAGCGGATCGTCTTTAGCCCCCCGCTGGTGGCTGTTGCACTGGCCGTATTGATCAAGCAGTTTGGATTGGTTGACTGGGTACCAGGTCCAATCCAGCAGGCGACCGGAAAACTTGGGCAATGCTCGGTCCCGATGGGGTTGGTATTAAGTGGAGCGATCCTATACGACTACTTTGGCAAGCGGACATGGGGTCAGACGTTTCGAGTATTGAGTTTGGCCATCCCGGTCCGCATGCTACTGCTCCCGTGCTCGATCTTGGCCATCGCCCATTGGGGGACCAGTTCCGAGGCCCTCAAGCAAGTGCTGTTGATCCAGGCGGCCATGCCGGCGGCGACGTTTCCGATCGTCATGACACGTCTTTATGAGCAGGACGTCAAGACCGCATGGGTCGTGGTCGTCGGGACCTCGCTTTTGAGCCTTGTGACGATCCCGTTGTGGATGGTCTTCGGTGCGGCTTGGCTGTTTTGAAAACCGAGCCGGCCAGTTTGAGCATGGAAATAGCTAGGAATCCTAAGAAAACCCCGGTTTTGCTGTCTGGACAATAGTCGTTTAGACGACTACTATAGAAGGGTTATGAGCGAGGAATCCGACGAAAAGAAGCGCAAGTTCGATTCGCAGGAGCAGGAGGTGTATCTCTCGCTTTGGCGGACCTACGACCGTTTGAAGGGGCTCGAAGAGGAGTTGTTTCAGAGTTGGGAGTTAACCTCCCAGCAGTACAACGTGCTTCGGATACTGCAAGCGGCCGCCCCGAGGCCTGTGCCGACCTTGCAGCTATCGACCCGACTGATCTCCCGGGCCCCGGACATCACCAGGATGCTCGATCGGCTTGGCGAGCGAGGCTTGGTCGGCCGGGTGCGTAGCCAAGAGGATCGCAGAACGGTTTTGGTCGAGATCACGCCACAGGGACTCGAACTTTTGGAAAAACTCCAGGAGCCTGTCAAGTCGCTGCATATTTCGCAGGTAGGGCACTTGAGTCAAGCCGACCGCACGACTCTGTGCCGATTGCTACAGAAAACACGAAAGCCGCATGAGCCGTCGGATGGCCATTGGTGAGTTTTACGATTCCAACTGCAAGCAGGTGAACTATGATCCAGTCGGTAGAAAAACCAGATGCAATCGTTATTGGCGGGGGGCCATCGGGTTGTGCCACGGCCACGATTCTAGCCCTGCGTGGTTACAAAGTCACCGTGTTTGAACGGGACCATTTCCCCCGCTTCCACGTTGGAGAATCTCTCATTCCGTTTTGTCACGGGACACTCAAGCGGATTGGATTGCTCGACAAGATGAAGGCGAGCCACTTTACCAAGAAGTATGGCGTGCAGTTTATCAACGAGCATGGCAAGCTGTCCGAGCCGTTCCGATTCGAGGAGTACGATCCTCACGAGCGCTCGCAGACATGGCAAGTCCTCCGCAGCGAGTTCGATCAATTGCTCATGGAGAACGCACGTGAGCATGGGGTCGAGGTGGTCGAAGGGGCTCGAGTTCTGGACATCGAGCGACAGGGCGATCGGGTCGTTGGGGTCAAGGTTAAGGTGGGAGATGAGCCGGCCAAGGTTGTGCATTCCCAGGTTGTGGTCGATGCGAGCGGACAGTCGTCGCTGCTGATTGATCGCATGAATTTGAGAGAATGGGATCCGGAACTCAAGAAGGCTGCCGTTTGGACTTACTTCAAGGGAGCTAAACGCGAGCCGGGCTTGGATGCGGGTGGAACGATCGTCATTCAGACACAAGGCAAGAAGGGTTGGTTCTGGTACATCCCGCTCCATGACGACGTGGTGAGCGTCGGAGTTGTGGCCGACTTTGACTATCTGTTTAAGAACCGAGACACCAAGGATCCCGAGAAGCTCTTCCAGGAAGAAGTGGCACGTTGCCCTGGGGTGCAGCCCCGGATTGCGGGAGCCGAGTGTGTCGGCGAATATCGGATCATGAAAGAGTACTCGTACAAAGCTAGCCAAGGGGCAGGCGATGGTTGGGTGCTCGTCGGGGATGCCTTTGGGTTTCTCGATCCACTTTACTCCTCGGGCATTCTATTGGCCCTGGTCTCGGCCCAGATGGCTGGCGATGCGATAGCTGATGCACTGGATGTCAACGATCCATGCGAGGCGCGCTTGCGGGCTTGGGAGCCCGAGTATCGCAAGGCGATGGATCGGATGCGGAACTTGGTCCGAGCCTTCTACGACGGCTTGAACTTTGGCCAGCTGGTCCGTAAGCATCCGGAGAAGAAGCACCTGATTACCGACATCTTGATCGGTAATCTTTTCAAGGACGAGGTCGATGAACTTTGGCCACTGATCGACGAATTACGCGAAGAAGAGATGGCCATGAGCAGCTAGTTTTAGACTGCTTGTTCGGTTGGCAAACTATACGGTGCACGGTACTCTCGGGTAAGCCACTCGTTAGGTGCATTGCTCCCGGTGAAGACTTCGGCGATGGGATCCAGAGCCAGTGGTTTTCCCATCCATATAGAATAGTCCTTCACCAAGTTTGCATCGAGGTGTTCGGCGGTGCGTTTCCAGGTTTCGACCACCGAGGCGTCAGCACCTTGGGATTGAAGTGAGCCGACGACCTCGGCGCTCGGGGTTTGTTTGCCCAATCGCAGAGAGATGTTCCCGAGGTGGCACAAGGCGCTCGACAAGTGACCTTGTTCGATATCGGCATTGAGAGTTTTGTAGTCTCGATTTCGCATCGCGTCGGTGAAGTTCTTGTAGTGGCGTTCATCGCCACCACCGTTGAACTGCTTGATTGGTTTTCCATCTAGGTCAAAGGCCGTGCCACTGGCGTAGGAAGTCATCACCAGATACCCCTTGGTTCCTTCGACGATGATACCGACGTTTGCACCTTTGTAGTCTGGGGTGGGTAGTCCGCGGACCTCGAAGATCAATTTTCGTTTTCCATAATCGTGCACGACGACTTGGGTGTTGGCCGACTCTCCGGCGTCCTCGTAGCCCAGTCGTCCGCCGAAGGACCAGACACGATCGCTGAGTCGATCTTCGCCTAGGGCCCAGCGGCACAGGTCCATTTGATGGATCCCTTGGTTGCCAAGGTCACCGTTGCCATACTCCCATTGCCAGTGCCAATCGTAGTGAAACCGCTTGCGGGTCAAAGGTAGAATTTTCGCAGGACCGGACCACAGATCGTAGTCGACTTCTTTGGGTACTTCGTAGGTGCCACGAGGTCCGATCGAGTCACGGCGTTTGTAGCACAGGCCACGGGAGATGGTCACATCGCCTATGCCGCCAGCATGAATGAACTCCATGGCTTCTCGCATGCCTGGGTTTGAGCGGCTTTGGGTGCCGGTCTGCACCATGCGTTGGTGTTTGCGTGCGGCTTGGACGACCCGTCGGCCTTCGAGGACGTTGTGGGAGACGGGCTTTTCGACGTAGACGTCTTTGCCTGCCTGGATGGCCCATATGGCACCCAGGGAGTGCCAATGATTCGGGGTAGCGATGCTCACCGCGTTGATCGATTTGTCTTCAAGCAGTTTGCGGACGTCTTTGACCCACACGGGCTTTTTGCCACCTTGTTTTTCGGCGGCTTTATCGCAGCTGCGTTGGCCGGCTTTTTCATCGCAGTCGCAGATGTGGGTCACCACCGAGCCGGGCCTGCCTGCAAAGCCATCGATGTGGGATTGACCTCGACCTCCAGCGCCGATGACGGCGACTTGGATCGTATCGTTTGGACCGATCGATGGGGGTTGCTGCTGGGGTTCGTTGGCTTGTGTTTGCTGGGCCTGGAGAGCCAAGGCGGCGGCGGTGGTGAACATGGACTGTTCTAGGAAGCGGCGGCGGGATTGCGAGCTCATGGGAGGAACCTTTTGTTGGTTTAGGGAGTGAGGATGGTTTACCCGACGGAATTTCGGGAGAGAACTTCGTCGATTGTAAAGGATCCAGCCAGGCATTGCAGCGCGTCAGGATTGTGCTAAGGGTGAAAAAACTCCGACGTCGAGGTTTACTGCGGAAGATCTAGCCACTGGGCTGCGTTGGTTTTAAACAATTTCTCGATCCGTTCAGCCGGCCACGAGAGATCCCTTAGGCAGATATTTCGCATGCGGCCGAGGGTTGTGCCGGAACCGACGAAATGCGAGCGATCCTCGCTGCGAGGCACACTGTCGGGTCCTACATCCACTTTGCGATCGCCGAGTTGGTAGATGCCTGGGGGCAAACCTGCGGCGCTGATCGCATCGGAGATGATTGCGACCCGATCGTCTCCGAACCAATCGACCCAGGAGTCGAGCAACCACAGCGGCAGGTGGAACCCGTCGGCGATGAGTGTCACTCTCAGGGAGTCTCGCAATGAGAGCACGCGGTGAATGATATTATCGTGTCTGGGGACTGTTTGCGGACAGGCGTTTCCCAGGTGGGTAAAGAGGCTCAGTCCTGAGTCGATCGCACATCGAAGCTGATCGATCGATGGGTTGCAATGGCCGGCAGCAACGAGGATCTTTTGGGCGACAAGATACTCGGTCCCCTTGCCTGTCGGATCGCATTCTGGAGCTAGAGTCACAAGTTTGAGCCAGCCGTTTGCAGCATGGACAAGCCGCTTGAGATCATCCAGGTTCATTGGCACCGCATGTTGTTTGGGGTGTGCACCCACATATCCTGGCTCAGGGGATAGAAAAGGGCCTTCGAGGTGGATTCCCACGGGCTTACCAGCGTGCCCTCGAGGTTGACTGTTCGAGGTTTGGCAAAGCTTCGATAGGTTTGTGAGTTTATTGCACAAGGAGTCGATGCTGTCGGTAATGAGCGTCGGCAGAAAGTGGCTGGTTCGGTCTTGGTCGAGCCAATCCAAGGCGGAGAGCCAAGAGTCTTCTTGGAGATCGGCCTGATTGAAATCGATTCCGCCGATACCGTTGATTTGAAGATCCACACAGTCGCCCGATCGAGTCATGATTGTGGCTGAGCTCCGAGTAGTATCGCTGATGGGCCTGTGATGGCGGGAGAAGATTAGGATACCCTATGCATCAAAAAAAACCGGCTGGCTTATCGGATAAGCCAGCCGGTAGATTTTTTAATTGACAAGCAGGGATGTCGACTAGATCAAGTCATTGGCGAACAGATCGTCGAGAAGTCCGACGTTGGACTCTTCTTTGTCTTCTTGAGCGGCATAGCCTGCGAGCAAGCTATCGACGCTGTTGGGATCGACGCCGAGTTTCGATGCCCAGGTTGGGACCGATGAACGAGCGTTCCAATTGGCTTGAACTGGGGCAGGAACATCGACCATTGTGGCAGCGTCGCTGGTTGCGAAGGTTGTTATCGCAGGGGCTGCTTCGCCTTCACCGGAGGCGTTCGAACCGTTGATTCGGTTTACGACCCAAAGGATGTCCAGAGGCGAGAGGTAACCGTCTTCGTTCACGTCGACATAGTATTTATCGCCGGTAAATTCACCTTCGCCACTACCACCGCTGCCCAAGACTCCGCCACCTTTGGTGTTGACTTGGTTAACCAGGATCAACGCATCGATAGGCGAGACGAATCCGTCGTTGTTGACGTCAAAGCGGTTGAATGGGTTGGTATTACCTTCGCCGCCAGCGGATCCAGAGCCCCCGGTGATGACCAATTCGGCTGGTAGGTAGCTGATTTGGTCATAAGGAACTTTGTTGCGAGGATCGCTGTAGAGGAGCGAATCGTGGAATGGGCTGATGTCGGCCGGATCCGCGACGAACTTCGCGACGCCTGGGGTGTTGGCTTTCATTCGGATGCTGAATTGGAGCAGTTCCGAGGTGCCCAGAGGCGAAGCGGAGTCTTGGAACGAACCGACTTCGTTGATCAAACCAGGGATACGGATATCACCCGACTTGCCGTTGCTGTAACCGTTGGGTCCGGCAGCAAACTCGATTTGGAAGCCCAAACCGTTAGGCGAAGTTTGGACAGCCACCAAGTTGCTATCGTAGAGGATGTCTTGGTAAGCTGCGAACACACCGCTTTGCGAGGTAGGTCCTCGAAGGTCTTGAACATATCCTCGAAGCTCGAATTGGCTTCCCGAAGCGATCGAAGTGATCGGCTTGCCGTTGAGATCGAACGCCTTGAGCTGGATCTTCATCTTGTCGTTGAGGGTGGTATCCCCAACTTTCAGGGTCACCGTAGCCGTGGAGGTAAAGCCACGGGTATCGGCGATCGTGTAAGTGAATTGATCCGTGAAGCCCAGGCTGCTGGTGAACGGAACGAATTGGATTCGGTCGTCCGAGGGATTCGTCGTACCGCGGTTGTCGATCGAAACAACACCGTTGGCAGGTTGGGTCACCGAAGTGATTCGAATTGGGCCGGCGGTTCCTACGATATCGTTTGCAAGGACATTGATAAACGATGTGGAGTTCAGGAGCAGTTCCGCAGTGCTGTCATCGACAGCGAATGGCAGTTCGGTTCCCTTGGGAACGACTTCGATCGTCGATCGCAAGTAGCGAACTTGTTCGAGCGGAACAGGCGCGTTCGGAGGGTTGTAGAGAACCACATCGGTGTTTGGCGAATCGTTGGCAGGATCGCCTACGAATTCTGCCAAGCCGGCCGATCGAGCCGTGAAGGTCAGGATCGTCATGAGCGATGGATCAGCGAAGCTAAACGGCGGCTTTTCGGCACCTGTGAAGGCTCCGAGCGAACGAATCACGCCGGGGACCGACGCCGAACCGGAGATACCGCTGCGATACGGAGCGACCGGGGAGTTAGCAAAGTCCAGGGTAGTGTTTGCACCTGGGCTCGATGGCAAGACGATGTTGGAGCTGTAGAGCATATCGAGGTATGCTGCATAGACACCTGGGTTTTGTACCGAGGTTGGAGGTGTTTGGCCAGCTCCTCGCTCAGGTCGCAGGTCGTAGGTGTAAACATAGACTTGGAATTGATCCCCTTGGGTCACGCTGGTGATGGGGTTTCCGGCCATGTCGCGGAAACCGAAGCTGAACTCGACATTGTCATCGAGTCGATCACCTTCGAGGGTATGAACCGTTACGCGTGCGGTCGTAGATTTGCCTTGGCCATCGGTCACCGTGTAGGTAAACGATTCCGTTCCACCGAAGCCACGTAGTGGTGTGTAGCGGAGACTCAGGCCACCGGAACCGATCGAAACCGCACCACCTTTGTCCGGGTTGGTGAAGTTGGTCACGACCAACGCTCCGCCGGCGCCTTCGATGTCATTCAGGAGCACGTTGAGCGGATAGGAGACCGAGTTGGTTGGCAGGTCGAACGAATCATCCACAGCGACTGGATCGGTGAACTGCAAATTCACATTGACAGTGACGTTGGCCGTTTCTCGTTTTCCTGAGGCGAAGACCACGGTGTAGGTGAAGCTGTCTTGACCGAAGAACCCTCTTGGTGGGGTGTATCGAAGGGTATTGTTTGAACCGATCGAGATGGTTCCACCTTGGGCCGAAGGGCCTGGCAGGACAGCCGAGACCGGATCGTTTGGTGGGAGGAAGTCGTTAGCCAGCACGTCGAAAATATTCGCTGTACTGTTGCGAGCAACGGTGAATGAATCGTTTTGAAGAATGGTTCGTGGGCCATTATTGATCGCGAAGAGGTAGTCTTCGACTTCGCCAGCAGCGGTCCGACCCGTCGGTCCGACGTCACGGGTTTGCGAGAGGCGGAAGCGGGCGTAACCATTGTTCACTGCATTGGCAGGGACCGTAAAGGTCACCAAGTTATCACCCGCAACGGCGGAGAGGTTCGAGACAATCTGTTCGCCTGGGTCACCCCACACTCCGTTGCCGTTGAAATCGATCCAGCCTTGGACAAACGCTGCGGCTCCAGTGGTGTTGGTCACGTTGATTCGGATGATATTTTGATTATCGCCACGGACCAGCGGAGTCAGGAGAGTCACACCATCTTCGTCATTGATGACGTTGCCCGAGGCATTCAAAGCTCCATTGGTATCATCGCCGTTGGCGGCGGAGGTCGGACGACCGTCGATTTCGGCATCCCAGTTCGCGCCGAGCTTAAAGCCATCAAACTGGCCCGCCGAGGCGCCGTTGTTGCTACGGAGCGTTGCGTAGGGAGCAGGGGCATCACCCCAGTCGGAGGATTCGCGGTTACCGAAGTCAAAACCGCCCAATGGGGTAGAACCGTTGTAAACAACGCTGTGGAAGCCGCTTGCAGGGAACGTCTGAACGTAACCAGGTTCGACGACTTCGCGGATCGAGTAGGTACCAGCAAGTGGAGGAGTCAGGAGGTAGGAGCCGTCGGCTTTGGTCAGCGTTGCAGGCTCGCCGACGTCGGGTCGAGCGTCACCATCGAGGTCCAGATAAATATAGACACCCGAGAGCCCTGGTTCGCCGGCATCGCGTACTCCGTCGCCATTGATATCCAGCCATTTAAAGCCGGTTGACAGCCCTGAAGGAGCAAAGGATCCGAAGTTGGCGGTGGTCGTCGTGTTGAGAACTACGTTGACCGTTTTGGTTTCTTCGGCGGTGTTCGAGGCCAACCAACCCGTGGGACGCACGACTCGCAATTTTTGTTGACCGGCACCGGTCAGCAGCGTGTATCTACCGAGCGAATCGGTCGTTGCGCGAGGTTCGCTGTTATCCAGGATGGCATTGTTGTTGGTGTCGGAGTAAACCTGCCAGCCAGCCAAACCCAATTCCCCCGCATCTTGACGCGAGTTGCGATTGAAATCGTTGTAGACCACGCCAGTGATAGTCCCGGAAGCTTTGCCCGACGTTAGAGCGAAAGCCATATTGATAGCATGGTCAATCGAGCCTCCGACGATACCTGTGCCACCCGTGGCGTACCTGTCTTTGCGGAAGGCGATATCGATGTCATCGGCGGTCCCGAAGATGCCATCCGGGCCAACCCCTAGTCGGGAAATCGCGTAGTCAACTCCACCGGAATCCATGAGTGACAGAGTGGCGTTCGCATTGTTTTGGTGCAGAGCGCCGAAGAAGTGACCAGCTTCGTGACTCGCCGTGTTTCCGACCCCAATCCCGATCATGTCAATCACCGACTTAGAGGCCGATCGGGGGGTCGCGTCAGCGGCTTCGTCGAAGAACACCTCTGGCAATACCACGGCGGTTTCTTGTCGGACGAAGTTTCCAATGTCAACGCTCTGGGCGATACCGCGGGTAGGAATTCCAAGATCCAGAACACCGCCACCGATGATCACTCGCGATACGTTGGGCAAGCCCCATGGGTCCGCATTGTCGCGACTGTTTCTGATTTCAACGTCGAACTCACCAGGGTTGCCGGTATTGCCGTAGTAACCGTTTCCACCGGTCAATGCTACCGTCCTTTGGAAATTGAATTTGACCCGATTGACGATCGCGTCGATAGTTTTATTGACATCGGCTTCGGTAAACCCATACGGCTCGAGGGTATCGAGCAATGATGGCAAACGAACCGTGCCGGGTGCTCCAAAAATCGAGGTGTCCAGGATTTCACCGTTGAAATCTAGGTAGAGGATCTGCTTGGTTCCAACAGGATCCAATTCAAAGGTGCTACGAGTTGCCCGCATGGTCGAGGTATATGTTCCGCCATTGGCACCTCCGAGTCGGACAAAGTAACGGCCTGTCTCGGGTATGACCGTCGCGAACGATCGGGAGACCGCAGGGGATGACTTGAAGGGATTGCCTTGGGGCAACAGTGCGTTGACGTTCGAGTCGACTCCGATCATTTCGACACCAGTGCTGTCGGCCATGCTCAGATCAAGGCCCGCGGCGAACTGTGCAGTGACCTCGACGGAGAAGAAGTCGCCTTTTCTCAGGTCGACTGCGAAGACATCGGTGTCGGGCAAACGAGTGATCGTGTCGGCTTGCAGTTGTCCTCGGACCGTCACTACTTGGAAACCACCAGCCACAGTCGAGAGAGGTAGCAGGTTCGCGGTTGCAGCGGTGTTGTTTGGCTCTCGCTCAGTGCCATCAAAACCACCGGACTCACCCGATCCGCCTGGTGCTCGGGATCCGCCAGTATTGCCGCCCAAATCAGCCCTGCGATTGTATTCCGCTTGAGAGATGAAGCTTGGGAGGTCGGCAGTGTACTTGCCGATCTGGGGATACGACAAGCGAGGATCGTCTAGATCCACTGCCATCAACTTTCGATCTTCAAGATTTTCAAGCACGAGGCGACGCGCCGCGGAACGCTTTCCTCTCGCATTGGCCGATTTGCTCATTTGATCAAAAGCGCGACGTTTTTGCGACATGTTCGATTCCAGAAAAGTGCTGGTAAACATTCAAGTTGAAAACGGTCCGCAGATTTCATCAATCGATGAAATCCAACAGCTGCCCGGAACAGTTCCAGGCTGCTGGCGACCACCATCCTAGTTGGAGGGTCTCGGCTGTCAACAAAACGGACCGAGACGTATGAGTCAATTTCTCGGCGGAAAGTTCCAATGCTTCGCACAATTAAACCTCATACCCGCAAAGTCCATGACATTGTGCCGTTAGAACCCGCACCAACGACCCTCAGTTCCTAGGTGAATGCCGCCTGGGGAATCTTTTCCGGCGTTGACGTTTGCGTAGATTTCGGGGACATTTTCTTCCCTTGCTAGGATTTTCGCTGCGCCCAGTTACCCTCTGTCCGATTAGTCAAACTACTGAGGATGCGTCTATGGACCCTTACTTGAACCTGTTGGAAACCGCCAAAAGCCAAGGGCAGCTGACTGAATCGGCGGTCAAGAACATCTCCGATTGGCTCAATCAACCCAGGTATGCCGAGTACCGCGAGGAGCTAGTGGCGCATATCGAACGAGGGGATTGGAAGAAGCTCGACGATGCGTTTTGGACAGTGATTCCCTTTGGGACCGGTGGCAGGCGAGGGCGGATGTACCCCATCGGATCGAATGCCATCAACGACAGGACGATTGGAGAGAGTGCCCAAGGCCTAGCCGACTACGTACTTAGCCAGCCTGTGTCGGGTCGTTTGTCCTGCGCGATCGCTTACGATACCCGTCATCGATCGCGTCATTTTGCAGAACTTTGCGCCTCGATCATGGTTGCCAACGGGTTTGAGGTCGTATTCTTGGATGGCTACCGGGCCACGCCCCAACTTTCTTTTGCGGTCCGCAATTTTGGTTGTTCCTGTGGGATTATGGTGACCGCCTCGCACAATCCTCCTAGCGACAATGCGGTGAAGGTCTACTGGTCGACCGGTGGCCAAGTCCTTCCGCCTCATGATGAAAAAATCATCGATGGGGTTATGAAGGTTCAGCAGATCCGCCGAGTTGCGTTTGACCAAGCATTGGCAGAGGGAAAGATTCGGTTTGTCACCCAGGAGGTCGACGAGAAATTTCAGCAAGTCGCTTTGAGGTCCGCTTGGAAAGGTTCTCGCGATGCAAAGATCGTCTACTCGCCACTTCACGGTGTGGGTGGATTCGTCGTGCCCTCACTTCTGCGGGCAGCCGGATTTACCGAAGTGCATGAATACGGGCCGCATTCGACTCCGGATGGGGATTTTCCCAACGTACCAGGTCATGTGAGCAACCCCGAGAACTCGGCGGTCTTTGATTCGATTGTTGTGTATGCCAAGAGCATCGGCGCCGATATCGCCCTTGCGACCGACCCGGATTGCGATCGGATGGGTTGCTCGTGCCCTCTAACCCTTGATCCGGCTAGCCCCTGGGCGACGCTCAATGGCAACCAGCTCGGTGTTCTACTGACCGATTATGTGATTTCCAAGCTTAAGCAAGCAGGCGATCTGCCCAAGGATGCTTATGTGATTAAGACCTTGGTCACCAGCGAAATGATCCGTCGGGTAGCTGAGTCCAAGGGTGTGCGTTGCGAGGGCAACATCCATGTGGGATTCAAATGGATTGCAGGCTTGATGGATGCATGTGGACCGGAAGGCTTCCTGTTTGGGACTGAGGAGTCACACGGCTATTTGATCGGGACGTACGCTCGGGACAAAGACGGGGCGGCGGCATGTCTGCTGATGGCCCAGCTTGCGGCGGATCTGAAGGCTGCCGGCAAAACGTTGCACCAACGGCTCGACGAATTGATGATCGAGCATGGTGTGTTCATCGAGGACTTGATCAACGTACAGATGGAGGGAAGCCAAGGGATGTCCGAGATGAAAAAGCTCATGGAGAAGCTCAGGACAACTCCTCCAGCTTCGATCGGCGGATTGCCGGTCTTGGCCGTTCGAGACTATGGGAGTCTGGTTCGCAGGACCTCTCAAGGTGCATCCGAGGCGATCGAGGCTCCCAAGAGCAACATGCTCATGCTCGAGCTAGGAAATATCGAAGGCGTTCCAAGCAGCAATGCGATCGCCGTGCGGCCCTCGGGAACAGAGCCGAAGATCAAGTTCTATCTTTTCGGGCACGAGGCGATTAGCGAAAGTTCGCAAGCCGGCTTAGAGCAGGCCAAGCAGACGGTGCTCGATCGGCTCGTGGCGATGAAGATGGACGTCAGCGGCGGGCTGTGAGCCGCATGGCGCCAGCCGCGGGTGAGTGAGCCGCATGGCGCCAGCCGCGGTTGTGCCCAAGCCCTCCGGTGAAGGGTCAAGTGTCGTGTTCCACGCTCGACCACTCAGGAAACCACTGGAGATTTTGACTCACCGGACGGCTTGCGCTGCTCCGCTATCATTTTCCGATTACGAGAGAACCAAAAGATAAAAGAGCTGAGGGCTGTGTTTAGCAACTTTTTGATTTATACTGTACACAAATTGAGGCTAAATGCATGGAGTAACGATCAATGGCTAGACAGCGACCCGTACTTTTTCCCAAACACCAAAGATTGCTCGATCAATTGGGAGAGAATTTGCACTTAGCGCGCCGACGGCGCAAGCTCACCACGACGCAGGTGGCAGAGCGTGCTGGAATCAGTCGCTCGACGCTCTATCATCTGGAAAAAGGGGATGCGAACAGTTCGCTATCGACGCTCCTTCAAGTGCTGGTGGCTTTGAAATTGGAAAACGATATTGTCAAGTTGGCTGCCGACGACGAGTTTGGAAGGAAGCTTGCGGACATCGAGTTGCTTCAAGCCCGCCGAAAACGAGGTACGGGCCCATGAGTCGAACCATCGAAGTCTATGCTGACTGGGATATACTCCCCGGGCCAATCCATGTTGGCACGCTTCACATCGAGGTGATTCGCGGCAAGGAATCTGTAGCGTTCGCTTATGCAAATGCGTGGCTCGGATCAGCTCATGCGCTGGTCTTGGACCCGGAGTTGCAACTCTTCGAGGGTTTTCAGTATCCGTCGGATGGCAAAAGAACAAACTTTGGCCTGTTCCTGGATTCCTCACCGGACCGTTGGGGGAGAATGCTCATGCAGCGCCGCGAGGCTCAGCGTTCGCGGCGGTCTGGCAAACCTGAGAAGCGTCTTGCGGACTCCGATTACCTACTGGGGGTCCACGATGAACAACGATTGGGCGGCTTAAGGTTTCGGTTCGACCATCAAGGGCCGTTTCTAAGCGATGACCCTAGTACTGCGGCTCCCCCCTGGACGGCTCTGCGAGAGCTTCAGCAGGCGACTTGGACAGTGCAGTCGGATGAAGGGGGTAAAAAACTCGACGAGTCTTTAAGAATTCTGATGGCACCGGGTTCATCGCTCGGCGGTGCACGTCCCAAAGCGGGTGTTGTAGACGAGAACGAACAGTTATGGATTGCCAAATTCCCTGGTCGATCGGATCTGAACGACAACTCAGCTTGGGAAATGTTAGCAAACCGTCTTGCGGTTCTAGGTGGGCTGCATGTCTGTGAAGCCAAGCTTGAGGACTTTGGGGGCAAGAATCGAACTTTTTTGTCCAAGAGGTTTGACCGAGTCAGTAAAGAGGGGATTCGCAAACGGGTTCATTTTGCTTCCGCGATGACTATGCTTGGGCAATCCGACGGATCCGATTATTCGACAGGCGTTAGCTATTTGGACCTAGCATCTTGGATGGTTCAAAATCAGAAAGAAATCGATGACGATCTTGAAGAGCTCTGGAGGCGGATCGTATTCTCGATTGCGATACACAACACCGATGATCATTTACGCAATCATGGGTTCCTGCTTACGAGGGGCGGTTGGCGACTCTCGCCGGCATTTGATCTAAATCCGGATCCACTAGGGTGTGGTTTATCGCTGAACATCAACGAGACGGATAATTCTTTGGATATCGATTTGGCCCGTAGTGTTGCGCCTCTTTTTCGGGTCGATTCAAAACGCGCCGAGGAGATTATTTCTAGGATACGCGATTCGGTAGCAGACTGGAAAAAGATTGCGGCCGAATTCGGGATTCCGCGTCAGCAGCAGCAGGCCTTGGTCAGAGCGTTTTCGGTATCGATCTAACCTCGAAGAACCGATTCGAGGACCATGAGCATCGCATCGATTTCGCCGTCGGTTCCAACGCTGATTCGCAATCCGTCCCCCCAAGCTCCTGCGATGGATTGGGTATAGTCCATGTAGCGGACGAGGATCCCTTGCGCTTTGAGCTTCTCATAGATGGGCAAAACTGGTCGATCGCTGCGGGTGGCCCAAGCGAAATTCGCATGCGACTCAGTGACATCGAATCCCAGACTACGCAGCTTGGGGATCATCCTGGATCGGGTCGCGATAATTTTGTCGACGTTTTCTCTGAGCCAGGTTTGGTCGCTCATCGCCGCAGTCGCACCGGCGATGCTGATCGCATCGGTGTTGTAGGAGTCTTTTACTTTGCGCAAGAAACCGATCATCTGCGGATGGGCGACTAGGTATCCGAAGCGTAGTGCAGCCAAGCCATACGACTTGCTGAGTGTCCGTGTGACCATGATACGAGGATCTTTGGCGATGAGTCCGACGGCATTGCTGGGTGCGAAATCGACGTAAGCTTCATCGACGACGATTGGGCAATCGAGGACAGACGCCAACCTGAGAATCGCATCGTGGTCGATCATCGTGCCGCTTGGGCTGTTAGGGTTGGGCAAAAAGACCAGTTTGAGACCATTGGATGGCTTGAAAAAATCAGGTGCTAGTTGAAAGTCTGGCGCAAAGCGGATCTCTTCAAAGCCGGCGCCTTGGATATGAGCCAGCGTTCGGTACAGGATATAGCTCGGGAAGGGCAAGCGAAGCATTTGGCCGTGTCCGACGAAGGCTCTGGTGAGAATCGTCAGGATATCGTCGCTCCCGTTACCGCATAGGATATGATCGGGCGTGACGCCAAGAACGTCGGCAGCAACGATACGAAACGAGGTTGCCAAGGGATCCGGATAGCGTTCGAGTCGCTCGGTGGATTGGACGATCGCCTCGCGGACTTTGGGGCTTGGAGGATAAGGGTTCTCGTTGGTGTTGAGCTTGATGACCTTCGCAGCACCGGGTTGTTCACCGGGTTTGTAAGGGGCCATGCCAACGATTTCGGGACGTAGGTATTTTTGAAGGTCGCTCATGGGTTTGCGTTTAGGTTTTTATTGCATATCGGCGATGAGTTTCAAACAGATCTCTTGGACCGACCGAGGGTCTGCGTTGCGGTTCTTCTTTTTCGCTTGGCCGACCAGCGCGGCGACCGCCTTGGTGTTTCCCGCTTTGACTTTATCGATCACATCGGCGTTCTGTGCAAGGAGTTCCTTGCACAGAGATTCCAATTCGTTGGCATCGACTCGGACGATCCCCAGCGAGTCGATTGCAGCGTCGACCGTTAGGTTCGGATCCTCGAGAAGCTTGGCAAGTGCCTGCTTGGCTTGCGAGGTATCGACTTTAGCGCTCTCGATGGCTCTGAGCAACTGAGCCATGCTTTTGGGTGAAACCGGATAGAGTTCGATACCTATCGATCGATCGTTGAGAGTGCGAAGGACATCTTGGAGCATCCAGGCCGACATCCGTTTGGGGTTTGCTCCTGCGGCAATGCAGTGCAGGAAGTACTCGACGACCGGTTTGCCTTGTTGGATGAGTATCTCTGCATCGGTCGATTTGAGTTCATGCTCATCGATCAATTGCATTCGATAGTGTGAGGGGGTTGCTGCGGATTGTTCGTGAGCGATTTGCTTTTGGGCAGCGTTCAAGCGGACCGGGACTAGGTCTGGGCAGGGGAAGTACCGATAGTCGGCTTCCTCTTCTTTTTCGCGTTGGAGTTCGGTCTGCCCGAGCGCATCGTTCCAGCCTCGGGTCTGCTTGGGAGCTTGGCCTTTGGCTAGGCCTGTGCGAAGAAACTCAGTGTATTGCCTTGCGGTCTCGAACTCGATGGCTCGTTCGACCGATCGGAAGCTATTGAGGTTCTTGACCTCGACGATCGGAGTTGCGATGACTTGTCCCTCTTTAGCGAAGTGTAAATTGACGTTCGCATCAGCCCGGAGCGAGCCTTCCTGCATGTTGCCATCGGAGATCCCCAGATAGACCATCAGCAGTCGGAGTTCAGAGAGAAAGGTTTTGGCTTCCTCGGCGCTGGACAGATCCGGCTCGGAGACGATTTCAAGCAGAGGGGTACCGGCCCGATTCAAATCGATCTTTGAGTCAGCGCGGCCCGAGTGTTCGTCGTGCATGCTCTTGCCAGCATCCTCTTCGAGGTGGGCTCGCACGAGTCGAATCCGTTTGTGGACGTTCTGCGATCCTGATTGGTTTACCGAGGGTGGGATTGGGATGTCGACATGGCCTGCCGAGCAGATCGGCAGATCGTACTGGCTGGTCTGATAGCCCTTGGGCAGGTCCGGGTAGAAATAGTTCTTGCGGTCCCACTTGGTGAAGTCGGCCAGTTGGGAGTTCAGGGCCGCACCTGCGCGGCAAGCCAGCTCGATGGCATGTGCATTGAGGACCGGCAAGGCACCTGGCAGGCCCAAGCAGACTGGGCAGACTTGGGAGTTTGGGGGTTGTCCAAAGCGAGTGCTGCAGCGGCAGAAGAGCTTGGTCTGGGTCTTGAGTTGCACATGGACTTCCAGGCCGATGACGATTCGATAATCAGCAGCGGAGTTGATCATGATTGAGGGGCTTGGAATGCGGCAGGAATCGTGGGTTGGTGCTCGACGCTGCGGTGATAGGCCGCCGCGATGGCAAGGAGTTTGGCTTCGCCCAGCGGAGGGGCTTGGAGCTGCATGCCGATGGGTAGTCGGTCGGAACTTTGAGCGATGGGGATCGACAGAGCCGGTACGCCTGCGAGGTTGGCTCCCACGGTGAAGAGATCTTGGAGATACAGTTGGATCGGGTCGTTGATTTTTTCGCCCAGGCGAAAGGCTGGTTGTGGTGTGGTCGGTCCGAGCAGTGCATCGACTTGGGCAAATGCATCGTCGTAGTCCTGGCGGATCAGTCGCCTGACCCGGAGAGCTTGGAGGTAATAGGCATCGTAGTAACCGGCGCTAAGGGCGTAGGTACCGAGGAGGATCCGCCGCCGGACTTCGGGCCCAAATCCTTCGCTTCGGGTCTGTTGGATCATGCGATCGAGGGTTGAAGCTTCTGGGCCTTTGGATCGGAACCCGTAGTGGACACCGTCGTAGCGAGCAAGATTGCTGCTGGCTTCGCATGGAGCGATGATGTAGTAGGTTGCTATGCAGTACTTCGAGTGGGGCATCTCGATATCGACGATCTGGGCTCCGAGTTTTCGGTAGGTTTCGATCGCATCTTTGAGGGACCGGCGGACTTGTTCGTCCAGGCCTGGGGATTCGATTTGATCGCGGATGACACCTATGCGTGTGCTTCGTATATTTTCGGTTTGGCGAACTGAGGACTGGTGAATGGTCGACAAGTAATCGGGGACCTCGTGGGGCAGGCACGTCGAGTCTCTGGGGTCGTGGCCTGCGATGGCTTGGAGGACGATTGCCAGGTCTTCAACGCTGTGGGCAAAGACACCTGCGACATCGAGGCTGCTGGCATAGGAGACAAGTCCCCAACGGCTGACGCGTCCGTAGGTAGGTTTTAGGCCACAGACACCGCAAAAGGCGGCAGGTTGTCGGATCGAGCCGCCGGTATCGGTCCCGAGGCTTGCAGGGACCAGTCCTGCTGCGACGGCTGCTGCCGAGCCGCCGCTCGAGCCGCCGCAGGTGCGATCCGGATCCCATGGGTTGTGGCTAGGTCCGAAGATGCTCGTTTCGGTCGAGCCCCCCATGGCGAACTCATCGAGATTGGTTTTTCCAAAGAGGATGGCTCCGTGTTCGTGGAGTTTTTCAATGACGTGCGCATCGTACGGAGAATGGAAATCTCGCAGCATCCGCGACCCGCAGGTGGTCGTCCCGGATTTGGTGCAGAGATTGTCTTTGACGGCGATGGGGATGCCGGCCAGTGCCGGTAGCGATCGGCCTAGTGCGAATTGCTGATCCCAGTGATCGGCTTGTGCCAAAGCCCGATCGGCATCGATCGAGACGATTGCATTGATCGAGGGATTCAAGCGTTGGACGCTGTCGAGTTGGGTTTCGATCAGTCGGCGCGAGCTCAGCGCGCCGGATCGAAGTTGCTTGCCCAGCGCGGTCAATGAGAGAGTCTGTGGAGTGATGTTCATGCCCAAGAGGATTTTTAGAATAGCTCGCGAATTTCGCGAAAACCGAAGTCTACCAGGGGGAAGGGTCGGCCGGCTGGGCCCGGTAGATGTTGATCGAGCGATAGTCCTAGCGAATGGAAAATCGTAGCGATCACTTCGGGCGGTTCGGTGGGACGATCGGCAGGAACAGCACCGATCGGATCGCTGGCTCCGACGACACGGCCTCCTTGGACGCCACCTCCTGCAAATCCGACTGTAAAGCAACCGGGCCAGTGATCCCGTCCACCGGCTGGATTGACTTTCGGAGTTCGGCCAAACTCAGCGACATTGCAAACCAGGGTATCGTCGAGCATCCCTTGTTGGAACAGGTCCTCGATCAGCGCCGAATAGCCTTGATCGTACATCGGTGCGACGATGTTCTTCATGCCCTCGATGGATGTGAAGGGTTTGCTGCCGTGGATGTCCCAGGTGATCTCGTCGAAGACCGTTAAAAAGGTATTGATGGTCACGAAGCGAACGCCGGCTTGGATCAAACGGCGAGCGAGCAGACAGCACTGGCCAAAGCGATGCATGCCATAGCGCTCGCGAACGGCTTGGGGTTCGGCCGCGAGGTTGAAAGCTTCGCGGGCTTGGGTGCTTGTCATCAATCGATAGGCCGAAGCGAAGTGCTCGTCCATCATCTTGGCCGACTCGCTGGCTTCGAAACGCGATACGGAGGCATCGACGATATCGCGCAGGCGTTGTCGGCGGTCGATGCGTGCTGTGCCGATGGTTTCTGGTGGAAGCAGATCGGGGACTTTGAAGTTCGGTTGGCTCGGGTCGGCCATCAGAGCAAAGGGGTCTTGAGCTTTGCCCAGGAACCCGCCGGCTTGTCCGTTGGGCAGGTTTCCACCGCCACGGCCCATGGTTTCAGGGAGGACCACGTGAGGTGGAAGGTCCGAGCGTCGGCCGAGCAGAAAGCCTGCGACACTTCCAGCGTGAGGTGTGTTGACACCACCTTGGAACTGTCGACCGGTTTGCATGATTTGCCATCCTGCGTCATGGACCGCTGCTCCGCGGTGAAAGCAGGATCGGACCAAGGAGAATTTATCGGCGATCTGAGCATGCTTGGGGAGAATCTCCGAGAGGAGCATTCCGGGAGCTTTGGTCGGGATGGGCTTGAAAGGACCCCGGACCTCTGCTGGTGCGTCGGGTTTGACGTCGAAGGTATCGATGTGGCTTGGGGCACCGAGGTTGAAGATCATGATCGCCGAGCGCTTGGACTTGGCGGGGTCGATCGCTTGAGAGTCTGCGGCGGCCAAGTACTGAGGCAGGCCTAGACCGACCGCACCAAGCGTTCCGACTTGGAGGAAATCTCGACGAGTCGTTCCGTTGCAGGTTTGAGCTGATCCATCAGAGATGAAGGTCAACATGGGGGGGGAATTCCCTGGGATTGTTTCGAGGCTAGGGGCAGTGGTCTAAGAGTATACCCGGAAATTACTTTGAGAGCACCTTTGGCAGGATCCACATCACAGCGG
>Ga0136644_10000846_pt1 | contig 24570 bp, 23 predicted proteins | sample C_130820_EF_Meta_FD_94780 | JGI IMG/M metagenome (GOLD analysis project Ga0136644, IMG submission 94780) | Freshwater microbial communities from Lake Croche, Canada to study carbon cycling - C_130820_EF_MetaG (v2) (version 2) | ecosystem: Environmental > Aquatic > Freshwater > Lake | place...
ACCTATTTTTTCCCAAGCATCGTTCCACTCGACGATATCGTTTCGAGACTGCTTGAGAAAACCGTCGATCGTTGGCTTGATGGCGATCGCTCGATCGATCTGCGGGTTGGATCCAGGTCGATAAGCACCGATCTGGATCAACTCTCTGTGTTCGTCGTAGATAGCCATCCACTTGCGAACTTCGGTAGCTACGGCGGTTTGATTGTGATCGAGCAATTGTTGTTGCAATCGACTCAAACTTCGCAGGACATCGATTGCCGGATAATGACCGCCGTCGGCCAGTGACTTCGACAGTACGATGTGCCCATCGAGGAACCCTCGGACCGCATCGCTGATCGGTTCGTTGTTGTCGTCCCCTTCGACGAGGATCGTATAGATCGCTGTGATCGAACCGCGAGCGCTGTTCCCAGCACGTTCGACCAAGTGGGAGAGCGAAGAGAAGACGCTCGTTGGGTAACCCCGCGTCGTGGGTGCTTCTCCTGCGGCCAAACCGATCTCTCGTTGAGCGGTGGCAAAGCGAGTTAGCGAGTCCATCAGGAGCAAAACCGAGTTGCCTTGATCTCGAAGTGTTTCGGCGATTGCTGTGGCCGTTTTGGCCGCTAGGATTCGTTTGGGGGCAGGCTGATCGCTGGTCGCCACGACGGTGATTGACTTGGCACGCCCTTCATGCCCCAAATCATTCTCCAGAAAATCGCGGACCTCCCTGCCCCGCTCTCCAATCAAACCGATCACCACAAAGTCGGCTTGAGTCCCTCTGGCGAGCATCCCGAGCAAGGTGCTTTTTCCAACTCCGGCTGCGGAGAACACCCCTACGCGTTGACCTTGGCCCAGACTCATCAAGGTATCGATAGCCCGAACGCCAGTCGGCAGCGGACTTCGAATCGGTTGTCTTGAGAGGGGGGATACCGCAGGTGCATCGCAAAAGACTCGTTTGCCAGCACCGATAGGCACACCCGCATCGATTGGAACTCCGGTCGCATCGAGCACTCGGCCACAGAGTTCTTCGGACACTTTGATCGATCGGCAGGATTGGACCAGCTCGACACGGTCTCCGGCTCGGACACCCTCAAGTGCATCGAACGCCGCTAGAAGTGTTCTCCCATTCTCAAACCCGATCACTTCGGCTTCCAACGATCCATGGCCTTGACGCTCGATGCGAGTAACGGCACCGACAGCAAGAGGTAAGCCTTCGACGGAGATTACGCCACCTTGCAATGAGCAGACTCGGCCTTGGACCTGAAACGGAATCAATCGCTTGATAGCGTTGTTCCAATCCGAGCTCTTGGGCAGAACGGGCAGTTGGCCAATGATTGAGTCAGTCTCCGACGAGTTCACTTAGCCTAGCTCCTGGTACAATCGTTGTAGTTGGGTCCCAAGCGAACGGTCCAATGTCGTATCAGGGGTTTCCAATACCACGCTGCATGATTCCAAGGATGGGTCATCGACGATCTTGAATTCGACGCCTGGCGAAAGCCTCTCGATTAGCACGGGCAGTGCCTCCGAAAGTTTCATCGCGTCGGCGGAACTGAGTTTGATCGTCATGCGACGTTGGCTTTGAACGAGTCGAACCATCTCTTCGATCCATTGAAGCAAGATCGTCGGATCGCTCTCGATCTGCCGAACCAATAGCTTCTCGGCAATCTTGATCGCCAAAGATACCGTCTCGTGTTGCCATTCCTTGAGCCACTGCTGAGTCGCATTTTCAAGCGCCAGACAGATCGAGTCTACTCTCGCAACGATATCGGTCAACTGCTCGCCTACCAGTGTTTCGGCGCGTTGTTGAGCTAGCTGATCGATCAGTGCATGGCCTTCCTCGACCGCCTCTTTTCGAGCCGTTTCTCGCAAGACATGGCAATCGCGTTGGCACTGTTCGAGGATCGCGCGAGCCTGAGCCATGACCGAATCCAACGAACCGCGTTCGGAACTAGACGCTATCGACGGAGTTGCAGCGATTGCCGGCACAGACTCTGTTATAGGCTCGGTAGCTGCCGGTTTGATAGCTACCGGTTTGGAGCTAAAAAAAGACTTGGGTTTGAGGATCGATGCCATACCGAATACTGTTGTCTTGCAAAGGGATAGGTTCAAGCGGGTATGCGTAGCGCGGGGCCAGCATCGGAAACGGTACTGCCGGAAATGGTACTGCTTTGTGGCTCTTGTTCGCGCGTGCCTGATCCCTGCAACTGAACTGCGGTTTCGGTGAATCGGCTGGCGAGTTCCAACCAAGTTTTCTCGTCGGTGATCGATGCACATGCGAGTTCACGCCGCAATTTCTTTAGACCACTCGCGGGCGTCAAGTTTTCGATACGGGTGCGCATGGTCTTGTTCGAACCCGCGAGGAATCGCTTTACATCATCCACGCTGTGGCTGTAGAGCACGCTTAGCAGATCGAGATCATCGAGCTCTAAGAGAACTTCCAGAGCTTCGTCGCGACTGTTCTTGAGGTTCAAGGGGATCACAAAGGGGCGATTGGGATTCGGAGGCGAGGTTCGCGGCCCGGACTGGTTAGAATTCATTGGGCTTGAAGTCATCGTTTTGGAACCACCCAGACCAAACGTCGTGGTTTGTACTTGTTGATTCGTGCCGATTTCGCCGAGCTCGATGGCTCTCTCAGTTGCGACCGCATCGATCGACGTCCCGGTTGCACCCAACACCGAGAGCAACTCGCGAAACTTTGCTTCCCCTTGATGCTTGCTTTCTAGTTCGACGCGAACCGTACTTACCTGGGCCTGCAACTCCGCGAGGATTCCATCGAGGATGACCCCAGCGGTGGGTTCGAGTTTCGGGATCCAATCCAACGCTTCTTTGGCAAGATCCAAATCCAGACGTTGCACGATCGATTGGCCAAAACGGCTCGATACATGCCTCAAAATGGTTGCGATCACGATCGGCCTCTCACCGGCCAATACCTTGGTGACAACCTCGATCGGTTGATCTTCGAGGACAAAATCTCGATCGATTTGATGGATAGGTGTTTTTTCAGCAGCCGCTGAAATTGTCGACTCGGTTACCAACTCGGAACCCAACAGCTCTTCGATCGTCTCAAGTGCCAATTGTCGCTCTGAATCGGAAACACTGTCCAGTCGGGTTATCTGAGCACGGATTCGCTGAGCCATCGGTGCTGGCATAAAACCTAGCAAACGGTCCGCATCGTCGGTATCCATTCCCTGGATCGCGATCGCAAGCAGGCGTATTCGATGCTCAGTCGAAGCTTCCATCAGCGATTGTTTATCACACGCAAGTCATTGAGAAGTAAAAAGAGTCGACACCCTGACGATACCTTGTAGAGGATCCATGGATCGAAATGCTAGAGCGAATCTTGTTTTGCTAGCATCAAAGGATTGGGGTTGCGAAAAAGACCAGTTTTTTGATAAGCCCACGCAATGGAAAGACTCCGAGTGTGCTTACAAGTTGCAACCAATTGGATCCCCGGCCTAGGTCAGGCGGTGCTCCTTGCATGCTGCCTACTGATGCTTGGATGCCAAAAAAGCCAACCTTATCTGCTCGGTTCTACCCCAAGCTATCTGCGTCCGTACAATCCTGGCGCTGTACCAGCACCCATGGCTACCAATACGATGGCAACCGGTGCTGGGCCGAGCGGTTCAGCAGCTCCATCCACAAACTCGGCGCTGGCAAGCCCAACGCTGGCAAGCCCGGTATTGGGACTGCCGAGTCCTCCTGGGATGACTTCGGCGGATCCCAATAGTTTTACCTACGCGGCACAAATCTCTGAGCTGGATCGGCGAGCCCGTTTGCTTGATGAAAACAATCGCCAATTGCACAGCCAGCTCGCACAAGCTCAGCAACAAGTTCAGACCTATCGGGAACGCTCGGACTTGATGCAACAGCAGCTCGGAGACATGTCCACGCAGTTGCAGCAAGCCCGCTTGGCCGCAACCCGCACCACAGGACCAAGTGTGTCGCCGCTGAGTATCCCACTACTTAGTCTACCGCCGCCGAGTTCGCCGCCGAGTTTGGCTCAAAATCCGCAGCGCTCCTCCACCGCGAATTCATCCGTGATGCCACCCTCGATGCTAGGCCCTTCGAATGTCCCTGGGGCTGGTCCAAGCACCGACCCGCTTCGACGTAGCGGTGCACGATTGACCGCCAATACAAGCCGGGCTTTAGACTCAAGTAGTGCACTAGGCATCGAGCCACTTCGATCCCTTGGTTATCCAGTGGAAACCAACGGGTCGAGCCTACGCGTGCGGATTCCGGCCGACCAACTGTTCCAACCTAGCAGCTCGCAGTGGACGACAAGTGCTGAAACGCTCTTGGAACGCATCAGCAATGCGATCAAGGCGGCGGCCCCCGGCGGCCAAGTCCTCATCGACAGTTATACGGACAACTCAAATCCCTCGATCCATGGAACAACCAGCACACAGCAACTGACCTCCCAGCAAGCCGACGCGATTCTCCGCTACCTCGTTGCTCGCGGAGGTTGGGATCCCGGTTCGGTGACAGTGCGTTCGAACGGCTCGGACTTGCCTTTGGTGGACAACCAAACCGCCAGTGGTCGCGCGACCAATCGTCGGATCGAATTCATCATTACCGAGAGTCGCTAAGCGATTGGACTTGCGCATGGATTCCAAACCACAAGAAGCCAATCTCAACGCCAGAAAAGATTACGAAATCGTTTCGATCGGCGAGACGATGCTCCGACTCTCTCCTGCGATCCCTCTGCGGCTAGAGCAAGCGAACATGCTCGAAGTGCACATCGGTGGTAGCGAGTCCAATACGCTCGTTGGGCTATCTCGACTCGGGGCAAAAACCTGCTGGATCTCCAAGCTTCCCGATCATACCCTAGGCCAGCAGGTCGCCAGACTCATCGGGATGCACGGCGTGGACACGTCTCACATTGTATGGACAAGCGAGGATCGGTTAGGCGTTTACTTTTACGAACCTGCCAGTTTCCCCAGGACAGGAGAGGTCATCTACGATCGAAGAGACTCGGCCTTTACGAAACTGCTCGCCGAGCAACTCCCCTTGCATCCGCTTGGCTCCTGCCGATGGTTTCATGCGACGGGGATCTCTCTGGCGCTGAGTCCATCGGTTCGCTCGATGATGGAATTCGCCAGAGACCATGCTCGCTCGAGCGGTGCGAAGTTATCCTTCGACTTCAATTATCGTGGAAAACTTTGGAGTATCGACCAAGCTCGCGAGGGCTGTCGCGAGTGGATCGAGTCTGCGGATGTTGTGTTTTTTGCTAAGAGAGATGCGATCGCTGTCCTGGGCCTATCAGCCGACACGAGCGATCAGTCGCTAGCCGAGCAGTTGGCGAAAATGCGGGGTGGCAAATGCTCTGTCGTCACTTTAGGAGAACGCGGAGCGATTGCAGCCGAAGCCGACCAGGTGAGTTATAGCCAGACGCATAAGGTCGACGGGGCAGGGCGACTCGGCGGTGGAGATGCATTCTCCGCAGGATTCCTCCACGGACGACTGAGCGGATGGTCGCTCTTCGATTCGCTAGCTTGGGCCAATGCCATGGCAGGGCTTAAATACAGCATCCCCGGTGACATGCCGATCGTTGACAAACAGGACGTCGAACGACTCTTGAACCAGTCCTCGCACGTTGGCGTGCGCCGCTAGCGGTTTTTTCTACCAGGATTCGATGACGTCCATCAGTCGATCGGCACTGGTGAATTGTACGGCATTCCATCCGGCCTGCTGTGCACCTTGGATATTCTCCAAACGATCATCGGTAAAGAAGATGCTCTCGGGTTTGGTGCGAGCCAGTTCGGTGCTTACGCGGTAGATCTCTGGCTCAGGCTTCATCGAGCGGACCTCAAACGACAATACGACTGGATTAAACCAACCTTGAAGTTGCGGATATCCCATCCTGAGGATCCAACTCCAGTGGGCATCGCAGGTGTTGGAAAGAAGTCCCATGGGGATGCCCAAACGCTGAATCTTTTCTAGGACAGGAAGAATGTTCATGTTGGGCACAAAGATATCGGCCGCCGCGACCATGAGATCATCAAACGGCAGATCCTTTTGGAATTTCTCCGTCAGGATGGCTGCAAACTCATGGCTAGTGAGCTCCCCTCGCTCGTAGGCAAGCTGAAAATCGGAGTCGAACACGAGTCGCTTGATCTCCTCGGGCTGGACTCCGATGAGTTTGGCCATCGCCCGCGCGGCGATACCGTGGTCGAAATAAAGGAGCACGTTTCCGAGGTCAAAGTACACAAACTCCGGACGTCGCATGGCATTGAATCCTATGGGAAATTGGACTAGATCAGAGCGCTTTCGAAGGTCTTTTTCAGGGCGGCAAGTGCGCGATTTCCGTCCTTTCCTTCGACGACGACGTTGACTCTCAGTTCGCTCGTGTTGGTCATCAGCACATTGATGCCCTCGTCGGCAAGAGCCTTGAACAATGCAATCGCAACGCTGGTATGGCTTCTCAGGCCGATACCGCTTACCGATAGTTTCGAGATATTGCTTGCGCTGGTGACTTTTCGCATCCCGAACTTTCCGTTAGCCAGGACATCCAGGCAAGCTTGCATCTGTTCGTTGGGGACCGTGAAGCTGATAGAGGTTTCGCCGTGATGCCCATCGCAACTTTGAACGATCATGTCGACAACTGCTCCGGCCTCGGCGACTGCCTTGAAGATTTTTTCTGCAAGACCTGGATTGTCGGCCACCCCGCTGAGTGTCACACGGGCTTGGTCGTCGAGCAGGCTGATATCAAGGAGGGTGAGTTGTTCGAGGTTCGTCGAACGCAGCCGTTCGACCACTTCGCTGGGACTCATCTTTGCATGATTCATCTGGCCGATGAGCCAGGTGTTGGCGTCGGTGGGTTTTCGGTGCAACTCGAAAGCTTGGTGGACGGCCCGGAGTGCCTGGGTCCCTTCGGATCGCTGCACAAGGCAGCTGATTTTGATCTCGCTGGTGGTGATCATCTGAATGTTGATGCCGGCATTGGCAAGTGCTCCGAACATCTTTTCAGCAACACCGGCTTGCTCGGCCATGCCCAGGCCAACGACCGAGACTTTGGCCACAGCATCGTCGCAGGTGACCTCGGTGGCCCCCACCAGAGGCAATGCCTCTTGGATGGCTCGCTGGGCATCGCGCAGCTCGTTGCTCGGAACGGTAAACGAAACATCGGCGCGGGACTCCAACCCGATGTTTTGTACGATCATGTCGACGGTAATTTTTCGATCGGCGAGTCGTTTAAAAATCTCGTAGCTCTTGCCCGGGATGTCCTGAACATTCTTGATCGTCAATCGGGCCTCATCGCGTGTGAGCGCTGCGCCACAAACGGCGACCGAAGGAGATTCGGGCATCGAAACGATCATCGAGCCGGGGGCATCGGAAAAGCTACTTCGCACTCGGATGGGAACATCAAACTTTTTTGCGAATTCGATCGACCGATTATGCATCACACTTGCACCCAAGCTGGCCAGTTCGAGCATTTCGTCATAGCTTATAAGCCCCATCTGTCGGGCCTCGGGCAGCAACCGCGGGTCGGTCGTATAAACGCCATCGACATCGGTGTAGATTTCACAAGCATCCGCTCCTAATACCGCAGCCAGAGCTACCGCAGTGGTATCGCTCCCGCCACGGCCCAGGGTTGTGATGTTGAGTTCATCATCGACCCCTTGAAAGCCGGCCGCGATGACGATCTTGCCAGCGTCTAAGTGCTTGCGGATCCGGTCGGTCGAAATGGTTTTGATCCGCGCTTTGGTATAGGAGCTATCGGTACGAATGCCCATCTGAGCACCGGTGAGCGAGACGGCTTGGTGACCGAAACTGTGGATCGCCATGGCCATAAGCGCCACACTGACTTGCTCGCCTGTGCTCAGGAGCATGTCCATTTCGCGAGCGGGTGGCTCTTCATTGACTTTTTTAGCAAGGTCGATCAGATGGTCGGTTTCGTGCCCCATGGCGCTGACCACCACGACCACCTGGTTTCCTTCCTGCTGGGTACGGATCGCCTTACGCGCGGCGGATTGAATTTTCTCGGGTGTTGCGACGCTCGTTCCACCAAACTTTTGGACGATCAAAGCCATTGGGATAATGCCAATTTAGAAAGTCTGCGATCTGCATCAAATGAGGTAACCTCACGCAAGACAAATCATAGCAATAACCAACTATTTGAGAATGCGAGAATGGGAGGAAGCCTAGCGATCGATCGTGGGCAGTTTGCCTGGCTCGGCAAGGTACAACCCGGGGATTAGCTCTGATTCTTTGGCCAGTTTTTCCCTGGGCTTGGTGATGGTCGCCTCTGAATTCGCCAGCCTGATAAAATCGCTATCCAATCGGTTCTTCCACCGCTGGAACTCTTGGTGCCCAGCGTGATCGGTGGCAATTCGACCCATCGACATCCTGGCTTGGACCAAGTCGGCGAGCCGGACTTGAGCCTCGATAATCTGAAGTTGCTTTTCCAATTCAGAGCTTGCCAAGCGCTCGGAACACTTTGCCAAAAGTTCTTTGGCTTCCTTGGAGCGATCAAGATCGCAGAATGCCAAACCCCGGAGCAGCAGGTGCTCGGGTTCGTCGGACACCGATGCATGGAGATCGACCATGTGATCGAGGGTAGCCAAAGCTCGCTCGGGACGTCCGGTCTTTCGATAAATTTCGGCGATCGCATACTGGGCCTTGGGATAATCGCTCCGGAGCAATAGTGCGTGATGGTAGCACTCCAGGGCGCTTGGCCAGTCTTTTTGATTACGATGAACATCCCCCAGCAGAGCCCAAGCATTTGTGTGGCTGCGATTGACCGAAAGCACGTCGAGCGCCAACGACTTGGCTGAATCGAATTGCCCCAAGTCCAGATGCATCTCCCCGAGTTGAATCGCATAGTCGGGGTTTTGGCCCGATAGGCGAAAAGCCTCGTTCATGTGCTCTAACGCCTTGCGCTTATCACCGGACTTCCAGAGTACGCTCGCATATCCCCAGTGGGCACGCTCGTCATAAGAGGACTGCGACAGCGCCTGGGAGAACAGTAGCTCGGCGTCTTGTTCCCGAGAGCGTTGCAGTGCGTCGGTGCCTCGGAGGGATAGTTGCCGAGCATGGACCAACGATTGGTTGCGCGAATTGCTCCCCAGCATTCTGCAGCCAGCGAACATCAAGATCGCTAGAACTCCTGCGAGCAACGCCGTGCGATAGAGCATGCTAGTGTCTGTCGAATTGCCGATGAAAGAACCTCTCTTGATCAGTGATTCAATATCAAATTCACAGGTTGAGTCGCAAGTCGACTAGGAGATGCGTTGAGCTAGCATTTCCCACCACGGAATTTTTTGAAGGCTTTCCGGCGCGTCTTCCATGCGGATTGGCTTACTCAAACCATCGAAAACCGCCGAAATAATCTCTACAGGTCGGTCCGGTACCTTCCACCCGGCGATCCTGCCCGAACAGGCGATCATGAAACTCCTCGGCCCCTGGGCCTTCTTCAACCTAGCTGCCTTTCTTCTGGCCTTGCCCCTGCTGGTCCGGACCCCTGCACAGCTTTTGGCACAAAGCGAACCTCGAGACGATGCCATCGTCCTGTTCCGATCCGCTTCGAACGCATTTGCGAGCCAGCAATGGCAACAGGCCAGCGAACAGTACCGAAAAGTGCTCACTCTGCGGCCCGGAACACCCCTTTCGCTCGAAGCTGGTTACTACAACTTACTGGCCGTTCGCCAACTGCTCCGCCTCGATGATCCAACCGAGTCGGAACAATTAGCAAGGGATTGCTCCGAATGGGTCTGTTTGGCCCAGGCATGGAAACAATCCAAGCACCCAGAAACAGTCCAGAGCTACACTGAGAAACTCAGCGATCGCCTAGGCTCGATATTGAGGTTAGAAGCCCACCTGGCATTTTCATCCAAACGCTGGTCTCAAACTCTAGCCCTAATCGACGATCTTACTCCCACGGCTCAAAGAGTCGCGGCTCAAACCGATCTGGCTCCAACCGTTCTGGGTCCATCCGATCTGGAGTCAGAACTCCTACGTCTGGAATGCTTCGTCCAGCTCCATCGCTGGACCGAAGCGGAAAACTCCATCCAAAAGCTACAAGTCTCCGCCGAGGAAAAGCTTACGCAACTTTCCCCGCCACGCTGGATCGAGCGTTTTTTGGTCCGAAAAGCCGAAGTCGCGATGGTTTTGGGAAAATGGAAAGATGCCGAATCTGACGTTTGGAAGATTCGTACTCATTTTCCCGAATGCAAGGTATCTGCGGAGGTCGATTATGTTCTAGCACGATGTTTGGTACACGACGCTAGATTCGAAGAAGCAAGGCAATTGCTAGCATCAATCTTGGCAATCCAACAAACTCCGCCTGCCGAGTTGCAGTCGAAGATCTGGTGGATCACTGCCGAATCCTACTTGATGCAACGCAATTTTCCCGACGCCTATGCAGCTTATGAACACGTCGTGAGACTCGGGGCCGACACGCCGTGGGCAGAGATTGCCCAACGCCAAATGGCAATATGCCAGCAAGCGTCCGGCAACTCGATGGCCTCAGGCTCGCAACCAAACAGCGATCCACTGTTGCGTTCGACCCAGAAGCAGACGCCTAAGCAACCTCGATGAATCCCTCGTACCGCCGAGTAGCGAAAGTCTTTGAAGTCACCCTAGGGTGCCTGGCGCTGGTGCTCTGCGCTTTGGTATCGACGGGGATGGCTCAAAACAACCAAAGCAACCAAAACAATCGGTGGAATCCCAACCCACCCGCGGCCCCCGCGAGCGCTTATCCGTCGACTGCGGCCAACAGCACGTATGCAGGTCAACCGTCGCAGTCGCCAAGCTCGGTTCGCCCGACACAAAGTGTCGCTACAAACGATCCTCGCATCGCATCACTTCCTACCCCTGGTTCAAACGTCAGCTACAACACCACTGCGACGACCGCCGTCGCTGCGGCTCAAGACAGTGCAGGGAAAATACCCACTCGAAATCTCCTGCAGGTCTTCCACGATGGTGGTTGGATGATGTATCCGATCGCCTTGTGCTCTTTCGGACTGACCGTCTTTGCTTTTGAACGTTGGATTGCTCTTCGTCGCTCTCGCGTAATCTCCAGACCGTTCGTCAACCGTATCATCGAGCAACTCCAGCAGCAATTGATCGATCGCGAGGAAGCGATCGAGCTGTGCGAGAAAAGTGGTAGTCCGATGGCCAAGATCATGCTCGCAGCGCTGCGGCGGTATGGTCGTCCGGCCGTCGAGGTTGAACAAGCCGTACTGGATACCGGCGAGCGAGAAAGCAATCATCTCCGACGCAACATGCGTGCGATTCTGGCGATCAGCAACTTGTCTCCGCTCTTGGGCCTGCTGGGCACGGTCCTGGGCATGATTCAGTCCTTCAACGACATCTCCAAATCCCAAGCGATGGGACGTCCAGATCTCCTTGCGGGTGGGATCAGCCAAGCCCTCCTGACAACCGCCGCTGGCTTGCTCGTGGCTATCCCCGCCTATGCAGTCTATATCTTCTACATAGCTCGCATCGACAGCTTGATTATCGAGATGGACACTCAAGCCCAACGCTTGGTCGATATCATCAGCGCTGAGGGATTGCAGGAAAACGAAGGCACCCGGACCCGCCGTGGCCGCAAAGCGGCTTAGCCCAGAGGAGACTCCCGATGCCTCTGAAAACATCCAATAACGAAGAGCTTCCAGGTATCAACCTCACGAGCATGATCGATGTACTCTTTCTGTTGATCATTTTCTTCATGGTCGGCACTCGCTTTACCGAGTCCGAACAACAGATCTCGCTCAAGCTCCCCAAGTCGACCTCACCCGAGTCGATGATGGATCGGCCAGGAGCCAAAGTGGTGAACCTCTACTCCGATGGATCCATCGAGTTCGAGGGACGCCGATTGACTGGCGAACAACTTACCGCCTCGCTAGTTCCGATGGTGCGCAACTACCCAGACCTGCAGGTCCGATTTCGGCCAGACACAGGAGTCCCGGTCGGACAGGCTAGCCAAGTGATGGAGGCGATCAGTCGCTCCGGAGTCCAAGATATCCGCTGGGCGACAACCTCGGCGGTCATGCCGGGGACTCGAACACGGTAGGTCTGTGCCATGAACCTTTCGCCATCGCTTGTCCTAGCCGCGATCGGTAACCCTGTTTCGGATCGCGCCTGGGCGATCTTCCTGGGTTGTTTTCTTGCAGCCGTTGCGCTGGGATTGCTGATCTTGTCTTGGACCCGATGGGGGCAGTCCAAGCTGCTGACCAAATGCATCGCAATCGCTCTTCTGGCACACATATGGTTACTTCTGTATGCCTATGGGACCAGGATTCCCTACGGATCCCCAGGCCAAGGGACTGGAGATCCAAGCCGCCAGGATGCGTCCACGGTCCCATCGAACCCCGTAATGGTCGCTTGGACTCCCAACGATTCGGTCCTGGATCCACCTAGCCTTCAAGCTGCCCAGGATGGTCCATCCGATTCGATCGACCCTACGAGCTCAGTCGAAACACCCCTATGGAACCGCTCGCTGGAATCGCCCACCGATTCTGCTATCGACCTTCCACCTCCCGAAGTAGACAACCCTACGCAAATCTCCGATGAGGAACTCCGACTCCTCGGTCAGATCCAAGACGATACCCCCATGAACTTGCCCGTCGATGCGTCGCCCGTCGATGCGTCGCTCGATAATGCGTCGCTCGATGCAAAGAACGTATCGCTGATGCCAACCGCAGCCCCGATGGTGCCAATCGAAGCCATACCGATGGATATCGGCCCGCCCAAGCTATCGCGGTCCTTGGAAGATGTCCCTCCGGCTTACCGATTGCGGTTCGCTCCAGATCGCTTTGCTTACGCGATGCAAAACGGAGGGGATGAGGACACCGAGCAAGCGGTCCGCAGAGCCTTGGAGTTCCTGGCCAAATCTCAATCGAGCGATGGGTCCTGGAGCGCGCAAGCCTTCGGGGCCGGCCAACGGTCGATGGATCCCGGCCCCAAGAATGCCAACAACGAGAAAGCCTCCACCGAGAAAGCCTACACCGAAGAAGCCTACCGCGCGGACACCGGCAAATTTGCAGACACGGCCATGACCGGACTTGCTCTTCTTGCGTTTCTCGGCGCGGGGCACACGCACATCGATTCAGGTCCTTACGCAACCACCGTCAAGCGAGGGCTTGTGTATCTCTCCGAGCAACAATTCCCCTCAGGGGATCTTTCTGGACGCAATCAAATTGGCAACCAACCTACCGTGCGATACTCACGGATGTACAGCCACGGAATTGCCGGCATCGCGCTCGCAGAAGGTTATGCGATGACCCAGGACAAGGAATTGCTAGAGCCCATACGCGGCGCAGTGGGTTACACGCTCAAGGCCATGAATCCTAAGACCGGTGGTTGGCGATATGACTTTGCGTCCGATGATCCAGGGGACACCAGTCAGTTCGGCTGGCAAGCCATGCTCTTGAATAGTGCTAACGCGAGCCAAGCGAGTCCACTGCAAGGTGCCCATAGAGTCTTGCTACAACGATTCCTCGATTCGGTCGCTACGGGTAAGTCCGGAGGGCTTGCGGTGTATCGCAACCTGACCCCTCAGGTTCGTCCACCGAGCCAGCAAGCTTCTGCTGCCATGACGGCCGAAGCCCTTGCGATAAGATCCATGCTCGGCCTTCCGATGTCGGCACAAGCCACTCAGGAGGCCAAACAGATGCTCCTCGGGCAGCTTCCGGGCAAGGGACAAACCAATTTCTATTCTTGGTACTACGCAACCTTAGCTTTGTACCACACCAAGAATCAGCCAGAGGCCTGGGTGGTCTGGAACGAGGCGATGAAAAAGGAGCTCATCTCGACGCAAATCGTTCATGGGGAACTAGCTGGTTCGTGGGACCCTCGCTGTGTTTGGGGTGGTCATGGTGGTAGGATTTACACGACCGCCCTAGGCTGCATGTGTTTGGAAGTCTATTACCGTTACTTGCCGATTTACCAGCAACAATCGCTCACTGCGCCGTAAGTCTCGATCGGGCGTGAATCATGAGTCTTGAGCGCTTGAGTTGAATTTTTTTGGGATAAACCAAGCCGCCAGCAAACCGAGTCCATAGAGCAGTGCGCATGTGGCTCCGATTTTTGGATAGCTATTGCCGAATAAGGGCAACAAGCTACCTGCCGCGAAGAACATGCATAGGGTCGCAAGCACCGAGCCGAGACTCAAGAGCACATGCACACGAGGGTGGATACGAGCTACTCGATGGTTAAGACCCGATGGAAGTGGCCCGATGGGAGGGGGCAAAGATGAATGATAAGGATTATAATGTGCCCACTGCTTTGGTTCATAAGGAATTGCCAGATTTAAAGACCGTGCAAGATTGGATGAAAAAGATATGGAGTTTCTATCCGCCCATTGGAAACATTTGATCCTGGCCAATTACGCCGTCGATCCCTCGTTGCTCGAGCCTTTGGTGCCGGCCAGGACCAAGTTGGATTTTTTTCAAGCGGATTGCTTTGTCTCGTTGGTCGCTTTCCTGTTTGACCAAACGCGGGTACTGGGAATTCCCGTACCCTTCCATCGTCGGTTCGAAGAAGTGAACCTTCGTTTTTACGTTGTGCCGGATCGAGATCCGAGTTTAAGAGCCGTGACTTTCGTTCGCGAGATTGTTCCCAAACCGATCATACCGCTGATAGCCAACAACCTATTCAACGAGAATTATGTGGCTACGGCCATGAGCCATCGTTTCGAACCGAGCACCGGCAATGATCAAGGACTGGAAAGCGCCGAGTATCGATGGGGTCGGAATCTAGAGCATCGTATCGCGGCAAAGATCAACCGGCCGCTGGAACTGCCACCCCCGGGCTCCTTGGGGGAATTCATCACCGAGCATTACTGGGGGTATGCCAAGGGCCCTAAGCGGACGCTTGAGTATCGCGTGAAGCATCCGCAGTGGGTCAGTTGTCTTGTAGACGATTGCAACATCGACGTCGACTTCGCAAGCGTATACGGAAAACAGTTCGGCTTCCTAACACAGATGCGACCAGCAAATGTACTCTACGCACTGGGCTCGGCTGTGACCGTTTCGTTCCCTGGGAGTCTCTAGCAGCAGTTGCTGCTACCTGCCGACTGGGAGCAAGCTCCAAGCATCCATGGCGATGCTCAAAACCATCACCGCGAGTACCAGCCAAGCCACGTACCACCACCAAGGCCTGCGCACCCCGGGCTGCTTTTGTCCGAACTCGCGTTCCAAAAATTCTTGATAATCAAACTCATCGTCTTGACCATCATCGGCATGATCTTTCCGCATATCCGGATCGAGTTCTTGGCCGCAGTGATGGCAGCGCGGCGCGGTGGTCCTCACCCGCTTGCCACACTCCACACAATCCATAAATTCAATCGAATTGGGCATCATTTCACCAAACGAAAACCACTCAAGGGTAATTGTATGCTGGATTGTCGGGATCGAAGTCCTTGTCGGCTAACTGCGCGTTCAATTCTAATTGCTCGTAGATGAACTCCTCATCCAAAACCGGTTCGCCGTCGGGCTTTTCAGGCCACATGTAACTGGCGTAGCGAATCGGTACGCCATGCTCGGAATCGATATCGATGATCGCTTTGTAAAATTCATGCGGGATCGACCTGTCACCAACGATCGCTTCAGGCTCGGGGTGACACACCTCGATCCTCTTGCAGTCCCGCCCTGCGACTTGGACCGAGTCGGTAAGGCTAACCAAGCAATCGCTCAGCCCTCGGTCGCGATTTCCCTTAAACAATAGCTTGGCCAGTAGCCGTTCGATCCCGATGTCGCTGATCGGATAGCGGTTCCCGAGCATAGCCAGTTTGCTCGTCGGCGAGAGCTCTAGACGTGTGATGTTGAGAAAGCCCGCTTCATGCACGACCATCAATCCGTCGTTGAGCCCCTCTTGCCAGATCACCTCGCGGCCAGCCTGCGACTTGGGCTCGATAAATTTCAAGTATACATCCATTCGCCTCTGGCCCGTTTGTGGATCCTCGTCGCGATACCGTAGCTTGATCTCCATCCTCGACTCAGGACCTAGCTCCTTGCCGATCCGCTCGCGTTTTCGGACCATTGCCCGAAAATCCCGATGATTCCGTTTGTGCGTGTCCATAGAAACTTTCGCAATACGCAATACACTGTCCAGGGGGTGGGTCGAGTCGGGGTCAGCTAGGGCCGAACTACCCCCGGAATTATCTGATGGGGCATCCGCCGGCCGAGTGCCCACGTCCGTACTGGAGTCTCCAAGCCAATCGTTTGCCAATCGACGCAGCACCAGAGTGCCGCAAGCGGCCAGCAATACCAATGCTACCGACCCCAACAAGACCGATCGTCGGTTCCACCGTCGGGTCAGTCGTGCAGGCCAAACTCGGAGCCTTTGTCCAACCACTCTTGCACCTCATCTTGGGAAATCGATCGAGCCACTTCAAAACCTAATGCCGACAGAGAAAAGTCACGATGCAGATGATGCATCACCAAGCCTAATTCACAAAGTTGCCGAAATCCTTCCAAAAACAAAACGGTTGTTTCGGGTCGCTCAGGGTCGCGAAATGCGATCGTCTGACCTTCATCCAGTTCGACATAAACGGCCAGCAATCTCGCCGCCGGGTCGAAAGCCGTATTCACTCCACGCACCTCGATCACCCCGCGTCGGCTCGATGCAACCAAGATCGCCTTGGCTTCGGGCAATAATCCCTCCGCAGATGCAGCCTTAGTGGACGATCTTGCGACCATCGCTTGGCTGCAAAGTTGAGCCAAGGCTACCAAAACCGGAGCGCCCGCGCCGAGAGCTTCCCAGCTACCGCTGAGATAATTGTCCACTGGGTTTAGGCCCGTCACCGATTTCTTGACCGGCTGGTACTCGTCCATGCTAAGCTGCCCCCAGAGAGGTCCTTATCTTTACGCATTGATTGAACTTCATAAAACCAACATAATCCTATCCGATCTGGTGCGAAAGACCCAAGGCCGCTAGGCTTGATTGGCATCAGTTTTCTTCGTCCATTTTACGTACTCGAATTCCTTTCTCGGGAGCCCTGCAATGGCTTTGGTACCTCTTCGAAAAGTCTTGGATCACGCCGCCGAAAACAACTACGGTGTGGCTGCTTTTAACGTCAACAATATGGAGCAAATCCAAGCCATCATGGAGGCTGCCAAGGAGACCAACTCGCCGGCGATCATCCAAGCCTCAAGGGGGGCCCGAGCCTACTCCCAAGACGCCTACCTGCGTCACTTGATGCTAGCGGCTGTTGAACTCTACCCCACAATCCCAATCGTGATGCACCAAGACCACGGCAACTCCCCAGAGACTTGCCTCTCGGCGATCCAAAACGGATTCACCTCGGTCATGATGGACGGTTCGCTCAAAGACGACGGCAAGACTCCGGCCTCCTATGAGTACAACGTCGATGTCACCCGTCGCGTCGTGCAGTTGGCTCATGCCAAAGGTGTTTCGGTCGAAGGCGAGCTGGGATGTTTGGGATCTCTAGAATCCGGACACGGCGAAGCCGAAGATGGACACGGAGCCGAAGGCCAACTGAGCCACGACCAGCTTTTGACCGATCCGGACGAAGCCAAACGCTTCGTCGAAGAGACCGGTGTGGATGCTCTGGCAGTCGCGATCGGCACAAGCCATGGTGCTTACAAGTTCACCCGCAAACCTGACGGTGAAGTCTTGGCAATGAGCCGCATCGAGGCCATCCACAAGATGATTCCCAACACGCATTTGGTCATGCACGGAAGCTCGTCGGTTCCTCAAGAGTTGCAAGACATCATCAATAAATTCGGCGGTAAGATTAAACAAACCTGGGGTGTTCCGGTCGAAGAAATCCAGCGTGGAATCAAGAGCGGAGTGCGCAAGATTAACGTCGATACCGACTGCCGCTTGGCCATCACCGGTGCGATTCGCAAGGTCCTGACCGAAGGGCCCGAGAAGTTCGATCCGCGTGATTACCTCAAGCCGGCTCGCACCGCGATGAAAGAGGTCTGCGTGGCTCGAATGATCGCCTTCGGACAAGCCGGCCACGCCGACAAGATCAAGTAGGGCCGGATCATCATCGGCTCATGCTATTCCTAAAGCTCACGCTATCCATCGAGCTCATAGAGCTCGGGGTCGACCTTGGGGGCTTGGAAAAGTCTTCTGAACCCCACAGGTTTGAGCCCCGCAGGATTGGGCCCCGCCGGTTTGGAAGTGGCCGAGGAAGCGGCAGCCGAAGATTGGGAAAACGGATCGCTTTGCTCGTCGATCGCACAACCCAAATCCTCGTCGATCGAATCGGGGTCTTCGCCCGATTCCATCCGCTTCATGGCTTCGAGCATCGCACCGGTCGGTTCGCTACCGGTCAGTTCGAACATACGCTTCATAAGCCGAGCCATCTGTTTGGGATCCTCGTCCCCCGCGTCGTCTTGCATGCTCGGTGCCATCTCGCTCATGAGCTCTTCGAGCTTGGATTCGTCGAGGTTCGCAAAAGGATCGGCCTGGTCGGAACCGGCGCTCTCGACGAGTCCTTTGGAAATCGCGAAGCGAGAGACTTTTTTCTCAAGCTTTTTGCAACCGCACTTCGGACACTTCGCGTTGGCAGGGACCTGCATACGGCGCGACAAAAAATTGTAAACCGTATGGCAGGGTGGACAGTAAAACTCGTAAATTGGCAACTTGCTACTCCCTGAATGAGACGATCCCAAAGGATTCTTGACCTAGAAACCCCAGCGACTATCATTCCTACCAGTTTTACTACGAAATTCCCCAAGGGGCGAGCCGTCTTGGCGGCTTGGCAACGGGTGCCTTAGGCATGGATCGCAAGGACGAACAAAAAGAGTTGATCGGCTCGATGGGGGCCGATCAACCCCTGCTGCCGACCCCAGAAGTTCTCGCCGAGCTCCAAGCGATCAGCGAATCGTTCGAGCAGGCTCAGCCCGAAGCGATCTTGGCCTGGGCCCTGGATCGCTACACAGACCGATTTACGATGGCCACCGCGTTTGGACCTGAAGGAATGGTCATCCTAGAGATGCTATCAAGGATCAATCCGTCGTGTCATGTGTTCAACTTGGACACCGGCTATCAGTTTCCCGAAACGCTCCAACTGCGAGACCGAGTTGCAGAACTCTATGGAATAGAGGTCGAGCTCATGCAACCGGCCCTTACGGTCATCGAATACGAAACGCTACACAGCGGGCCGCTCTATAAAACTGACCCCGGGAAATGCTGCTCGGATCGCAAGCTGGATGTTCTCAAGAGGGTCGCATTTGGCAAACTCGCTTGGGCCAGCGCCATCCGTCGCGACCAATCGCCAGATCGGGCCAAGGCATCCATCGTAGGCTGGGACAAGAAGTTCCATCTGGTGAAAGTTAGCCCGCTGGCGAATTGGACCAAAAAACAGGTCTGGGACCGAATCCTGGACAAGAAGATCCCTTACAATCCTCTCCACGATCAAGGCTACATGAGCATTGGTTGTTGGCCTTGCACCCGCTCGGTCACTTTCGGTGAAGACGAAAGAGCAGGGCGGTGGAGTGGGACCGGAAAAACCGAGTGCGGACTGCACACCCAAGACTGATCAACGATTTTTTTATTGAAACCAAACACTCTACGAAAGGTTCAGCGATGACCGCCAAGACTACCAGCGTTTTAATGAAGACCAGCAAAGGAAACCTGACGATCGAGCTCGACGCCCAAGCTGCCCCGAAGACCGTCGAAAATTTTCTTAGCTATGTTCAATCAGGACATTACAACGGCACCATATTTCATCGCGTGATCTCGAACTTCATGATTCAAGGTGGTGGCTTTACCCCCGACATGAATCAGAAGAAGACCAATCCACCGATCGTCAACGAGTCCTCGAACGGACTTGGCAATCTCAAGTACACGCTCGCGATGGCTCGCACATCGGTCCCGGACAGCGCCACGAGCCAGTTCTTTATCAATGTAAGCGATAACGATTTTCTGGACAAAGCGAATTCCAGAGACCGCGTTGGTTACTGCGTCTTTGGCAAGGTCACCTCGGGTACCGACGTGGTCGAAGCGATCAAAGCCGTCGCGACAACGACAAAAAAAGGGCACGGGGATGTTCCTGTCGACGATGTCGTCATCGAATCGGTCGAGATCCTCGCCTAGTTTTCGCCGGGGCACTCACGGTTTGTCCGAAATATCAATTTGCCGATGGGGTCTTGTTCGCTTGAAGTTTTCCACCGTCACTGAAATCGAAAGACGAAGGGTTTGAGCGAAGATGAAAAGAGGCAAGGCGGTGTCGGTGTAGAGTCGGAGTTTATTCAAAAGATTCGGGATGATCCTTGGCTCGATCGGCTTGGGCTTCCATAACCAACTGAGGTAGAGGACCTCGAAGTAGGCCCAGCAGGGTCCGAGGGTTATTGTTAGGAAACCAGCGAGCATCCAAACACCCGGCTCGGTGCGCCAGTTTCGAAAACAAAGGGAATAGATCCCTAGCGAAAACAGCATTAGTCCGGTGACCAAACCGAATCCCTTGGCGAACAGTATGGCCACGACCATCAAACCAATTCCGAGCCAAATGCAGGTTCGCCACGGTCCGATGTACCTGTCGATTTGTGATTCTCGCAGAAGTAGCATGGTTTCGCTCGGACGAATCACGGCCATCAAACGCGAAGTTCAAGCATCTAAAAGCCCCTTACCGGGATGGCTTGGGCAAAGCCTCGCACCCAAACTCCTTCTCCGGGAACCAAGCGGACTAAACGAAAGTCTGGCAAACCCACCAGCATCCCGATCGTAGGACCAAACCGCTTGTGCATCTGATCGAAGACAACCTTTGCGACGCTCTCCTCGCGTGGCACGACTGCAACGTCACACGCGTAACTGACTCGCTTGCGAGCAAATACATTCGCCGATTCCTTTTCGTCGGCAATGAACATCGCGTGGCATTGTCCGGTCGTAAGCAGATTCGAGGTGTGCTTGGCAAGCCCACTGATCAACACATAGAAGGCTCCCCCCTCTTGGACAAACGGCGCGTAACTGGCATTCGGTTCCCCTAGCTCAGATACAGTCGATAAGATCACCGTCTTGCAGTGGCCGACAAACTCATGCACCTCGGTGGCAATCTCATTGGGGTTAGTCATGCGTGTTCTCTTTCCTGGTTTTCTTTCCTGATTTTCTTCGGCGACGTTTGTGGCTGCTACTTTAAATCGGCAATCCAAGCCTCAGGATCAGCGTCGCTAGGCATGCGCCAATCGCCCCTTGGCGATAGCGACACGCTCCCGACTTTGGGACCATCCGGTACGCACGATCGTTTGTACTGCGAAGCAAAAAAACGCTTGTAAAAAACTTGGAGGGTCTCTCGGATCTGATCGATCGTGTACGGTCGATCAAATCTTGCTTGCTCGGCAAGCATCTGGATTTTGGAAGGTGTGGCTCCCCCTCGCACCATGTGATACAGGAAGAAATCATGCAATTCATACGGACCAATCGTGTCCTCGGTCGTTTGCAGGACGCTCTGATCGGAACTCAGAGGCAATAGTTCTGGAGTGATCGGTGTCTGGACAATGTCGATCAGGATTTCACGAACATCTTTGGTCGCCACATGCTCGGCGATGTACCGCACCAAAAACTTTACCAAGGTTTTGGGCACCGAAGTGTTGACGTTGTACATCGACATGTGGTCTGCGTTGTAAGTGCACCAGCCAAGGGCTTGTTCTGACATATCTCCGGTCCCGAATACAAACCCGCGATTCATCAGCAGCATGGTGCGCATCCGTGCTTGCACATTCTCGAATACCAAATCATGCCGATTGTCCGCAGGCAATTTCTCGAGCTTGGTCTGCAATGCCGTTGAATTCAATCCTTCTAGGGAAACGCCGAAGGGTCGATGAGCGAGACTTCGGAACGTCTCGAAGCAGTTGTCTCGTATGTCGATCTCCTGGGAGGTGACTCCGAGGAGCTTCATCAGTTCGATCGCATTGGACTTGGACTGTTTGGTTGTTCCAAACCCTGGCATTGTCATTCCGATGATTCGCATCGGGGGCCACCCGACACGCTTGCACATCTGCACAGCCACCATCAAGGCCAGAGTGCTATCGAGTCCCCCCGAAACGCCGATGCTCAGTGGCGTATTCTCGGGCATCCGCCCGATTCGCTTGGCAAGCGCCGCGCACTGGATCTCAAAAATCTCTGCACATCGTTCGTGCAACTGTTCCTTGGTCCCCGGTACAAACGGATGAGGATCGATGAATCGACATAGCGAACCGAGATTGACGGCGAGCTCGAAGGGTACCACGCGGTAATCGAGCGAACTGCGATCAGCCCTCTGATGCATCGTCTGGAAAGCGCGTCGATCCCGGTCGAGCCTATCTAAATCGATGTCGGAGGTCGTGAAACTAACGACCGACGATTCGGCGGTCTTCTTGTCGATCTCCAGGCCGGTCCCAATCCGCTTGGACTCACCAAGCAGCGATCCGTTCTCGGCGATCAAGCAATGCCCACCAAAGACCAGATCGGTGGTGCTCTCACTCGGACCGGCACTGCTGTAGGCATACGCCGCGATGCATTTTCCCGACTGCATCGTCACAAGCTGCTTGCGGTAATTTGCTTTGGCGATCGTCTCGTTGCTGGCCGAGAGGTTCAGCAAGACATTTGCACCCGCAAGGGCCTGTTCGCTGCTAGGTGGAATCGGGACCCAAAGATCCTCGCAAATCTCAACCCCCACGGTCGCTTTGCCGCACCGAAATAGTAGATCGGTTCCAAAAGGGACTTCGCCAATACCCTCAATCTGCACGGAATCAAAGTCCGCTTCGGCCCCCGAATGGAACCAACGGGCTTCGTAAAATTCGCTGTAGTTGGGCAGATGCGTCTTGGGCACTAAGCCCAATACACCTCCGCTCCCGAGCACCGCAGCGACGTTGTAGAGCCGGCCTGCAACCCCCAGGGGCAGTCCGACGACCACAAGTTGCTGACCGACCAATGGTGACAGCCGCCGCAAAGCCTCCAGGCATGCATCGAGCAATCGATCCTGAAGAAATAGCTCCCCGCAGGTGTAGCCGCTCAGGCACAACTCAGGTAGCACGACGATGTCCGACGATTGGAACGAAACCAATGCACTCTCGATTCCCAAAGCGTTCTGCTGTGGGTTGGCGACACTGGTCGCTGTCGATAAGGCGCTGATTCGAAGAAAACCTGCAGGATGCATTCGTTTAACTCCAACTATCGAGTCGGACTGCGATGGAAATGAACATGCTTCCACTTGCCATTCTGCTTGTGCCAAACCCGCGTCTCTTCCATCGCCACGGTGGTCGGTTTGCCATCGGCGATCTTTTGCGTCAAGCGAACATAAGCGATCACGGCGACATCGCCCATGATCCTGATATGCGGGGCGACGATCGTCGATTGAACGGGATTCGATCCGCTGGGCAGGTTGAAGTAGTACTGATGGAAATCAAGTCCGTCGACCAAATTACCCATCGCTTCGGGTTCAAAACAAGTCAGACTCGGGCAACATAGATCCTCGTAAGTGTCCCAATCCCCTCGAGTGATGGAGACCAGAAGTCTTTGAGTCAAGTCCAGGATTGTGTCCCGATCGGCAGGTGTGGCCATCGCGGAGTGTTTCCAATCATCCGAGTAGTTATGCTAGCGGATATCCTTGGGCGACCGTTCAACCCAGGAATCCCGCTTGGTTTCCATCGAATATAATACCCCAAGCGAGCCTCTTGCCGTAAGCTCTTTAGGAGTATCCCCAAGCGAATTCCCAACAAGCCCAAGCAAGCAGTGCAACGTAAACGGTCCAGCGAACGTCAAAACAGCTATAACCGGAAGGAGTTCCCCCCAGTTGTCCCATGCAGCAAGCTCGAACCGACTGGTTTTTGATGCGGGTACTTTGTTGCTGGATTTTAGGTTGCCAGCCAGCACGTCGCCAGCCAGCACGTTGCCAGAGAATAGGGCAAGCGGTGCGGCGACCAAGAACCAGCTTGACGCATGGTTTGGTCTGAATCTATGGACCTGGGATCATCGAGTTTCAACGTGGCGAACCGATGCTTACCACTATGGACACATTCGGCAAGTCCTGAGCACTTGCGACACCCAGATCATCGACCAGGTGCCCGGGATGGATACTCAGTCGACGAGCGTGCTGGTAACCTTCGCTGCCGAGCGAAACCTCCCGCCACTGCGAGCCGAGCAGATTCAGGCCGTGGAGGCTTGGTCGGCCACGCATCGAGGGATTGTCGTGATGCCTACTGGGACCGGCAAGACGGAGGTTGCATTATCGATCATCGCTCAATGCCAGACCCCGACGTTGATCGTCGCTCCGGTAAGGGACCTGATGTACCAATGGCATCGCCGGATCTTGCGCGGACTCGGGATCGATGCAGGGGTCTTGGGAGATTCTCGGCATGATATCCGACCTGTGACCGTGACAACGTATGCCAGCGCCTGCATTCATGCCACGCAGCTCGGGGCCCGATTCGGGCTCTTGGTCTTCGATGAATGCCATCACTTGACCGGTCCGATCCGAGCCGATGCAGCACGCTGCTCGATTGCGCAGAAACGGCTGGGATTGACCGCTACACTAGGCTCCAACACCCAGTCTCTCGAATCGCTCATCGGTCCGGTGGTCTATGAGCTTGGATTGCAGCAGGTCAAAGGCAGCACACTTGCAGACTACGACGTGATTCGCATTCCCGTTTCGCTCGGCACCCAGGAGCGGTCCCGCTACAAAGAGCTCTCCCGCCAAATTGC
>Ga0136644_10000848_pt1 | contig 24517 bp, 13 predicted proteins | sample C_130820_EF_Meta_FD_94780 | JGI IMG/M metagenome (GOLD analysis project Ga0136644, IMG submission 94780) | Freshwater microbial communities from Lake Croche, Canada to study carbon cycling - C_130820_EF_MetaG (v2) (version 2) | ecosystem: Environmental > Aquatic > Freshwater > Lake | place...
ACCATTTACATCCAAAGGAAAAGCCGGATTCGATTTACCAATACCCACATTACCATTATAAAAAATATTACCAGAACCAGTAGACCATTGAGAAGTAATAAATTGTGATCCATTTACATAAACACCAGTAGAGTTAATAATACCATTTACATCCAAAGGAAAAGCCGGATTCGATTTACCAATTCCTACATTACCAGATGTAACGACTATACCGCTATTTGCCGTAAGCAATCCGCCAGAAGTGATTAACCCAGAGACAATATTATTCTGACCGATATAAATACTACCTGTAACACTTGCACCACCAGTTACTTGTAACGAACCAGTATTCATACCAGTTGAAGCAATATTAGATAATGCAGCAATAGTAGGATATGATGTGAAAAAATTACTTGTTCCATATAAAGTCATACCGCTATAAACATTAAATACTCCAGTTACTGATGCTCCATTAGACGCAGTAATTAAAGAAGCCGAACCAATAGAGCCACTTGTATAAATATTAGAATTAACATATAAATTTTTTTCAATATATACACCTCCGCTAATTGTCAATGCACCAGCTCCTCCATTAAGATTCGGTGTAGTAGTATTTTGGATATTAACTATAGATCCAGCATTAAAATTACATTGTTTATTAATATTTACAATACCAGTATTTAAAATACTATTAATAGATACATCATATCCAGAATTTATAATCAATCCACTATTAGAAATAGTTAAGGCATTGGATGAAAAAGACCCTCCAGAAATACATTGTATATTTGATGATAAAATAGAAGAACCTACTGCAGTGATATTACCACCAGGAGTAATAGTAATAAAACCACTATTTATATTACCATTGATACTACCACCAACAAATAAAGATTTCGCACATCCAATACCACCATTGGAAATAATAGCACCAGTGGTACTATTAATTGAATCAGTTATAGAAGTAGCATTTACAATCGGAGTATTTAATGTAGAGACTATTAGAGATAAAGTACTAAGAGAACCTGCTATAATAGTTCCACCACTTATAGTAGTTGCAATAATAGACGGTGAATTAATAGATAATCCACTAATAAAATTACTAGAAGTACCAGAAATATTACCAGAAGTTATAGACATACCTCCATTTACAGTAACAGTTGATGAAATAATATTATTAGAATTAATAGTACCATAGACATCTAGAAGTGCATTATTTCTGATACCTTTCGTTAAATCAGTGACATTAACACCATTCGTTCCAATAATAATTCCACTACGAAACCAAGAATTATATACACCATTATCAATAATAAAAAATCCATTTGTACGTAAAGCCGTATTATTATAAGCGGCAGAAGTTCCACTAATATCAATAGCAAGAACAGAAGATCCGATACCTAAATAGTTTGGATAAGCTGAACTACTCGTTGTATTATCATAATACGTAATAGATGAATAACTATTATTAGAAATAGCAGGATTATTAAATAAAATAGATGATGAACCAGCAGTATTTAGATGTTGTAATACAATGGATCCATTCGTACTATTAGAAATACCACCAGATCCAACAGACTCATTAATACGTAATGTACCAGAAATATCTAATTTATATGCAGCGGATGGAATACTTGTACCAATACCAATAGAACCATTATTTGAAATACGCATTCTCTCTGAATTTAAATTCTGACTATTTTGTGAAAATGGTGCAGTTTTAAATATAATATCATTCGTATTAGAACTCACATCAATTGCAAGAATTTGACTAGATGGATAAATTCGTCCCGCAGAAGTATCTAAATTAATACCAATACTAGAACCATATATTTGTAAATTATTTCCATTAATCGTAACTGCATTACCAATATTATTAAAAATATTGACAGCCCCACTAATATCAACAGCAACAGAAGCGTTTAATTTCCCAATACCAATTTTCCCTCCAGAAGGTTGTAGAAAAATCCCCGATGAATCAATAATCGCAGCAGAAGTAGGTTTAATAACCATATTATCAGTAGTAATCGATAACCCAGACGAAATACCAGTATAACCAGTAATCGTAGTATAAGAAATATTCGAACTACTCATTGAAATTAAATTAGGAGAAAGAGTAGCCGAAATATTAACAGACCCACTAATATCGAGCGCAACAGAAGCGTTTAATTTCCCAATACCGATTTTCCCTCCAGAAGGTTGTAGAAAAATCCCCGACGAATCAATAATCGCAGTAATAGCGGGTTTAAGAACTAAATTATCAGAAGTAATCGATAACCCAGACGAAATACCAGTGTATCCAACAATCGTAGTATAAGAAATATTAGAACTACCCATCGTAATTAAATTAGGGAATACAGTAGTAAGAGTAGTATTACCAGAAACAATTAAAGCCCCACTAATATCAAGAGCAACAGAAGCGTTTAATTTACCAATACCGATTTTTCCTCCAGAAGGTTGTAGAAAAATCCCAGATGAATCAATAATCGCAACAGTAGTAGGTTTAAGAAGAATCGTATCAGAAGTAATCGATAAACCAGACGAAAATCCAGTATATCCACTATTACTAGTATAAGAAATATTACCACTACCTATTGAAATTAAATTAGGGAACAAAGTAGCCGAAATATTAACAGATCCACTAATATCGAGAGCATATTGGGGGAATGCATTACCTATACCTAGATATCCGCCTTGACTTTGTAAACATAGATTTGTTATACCAATAGTATTTAATGAATTAATATATCCAGCATTCGCTCCAATATCATATCCTAAACATAATCCAGAATTGATAGAATTTGGTACAATTACAGATAATGGATGAGAAAATACATTACCAGACATAGATGAACCAAATGAATTTATAGATATTAGGGTAGATGAAGAAGATGGTATTACAGAAGAATAAACACTACCTGTAGTAAATCCACTAGAAGAGTTATATTTTACAGTACCTGTGATATAATTACCGGTTGCAGAAATAGCAATACTATTAAAGAAATTATAATTATTAGAAATAGGCGTAATAATACTATCATTAGTTATAGTAGTCCAACTTCCAGATTGACCAAAATTATTAGATATTGAAATAGAACCATTTGTCGTTTGTGAAAATGCAACAAATGATCCAAGTATTTGATATTGTCCTGTAGAAGATACTTCAATAGTTGTAAAACAACCATTAGATAAAAACGGTGGTTGATAACCAGTATCCGTCCAAGGTATACTTCCATAATTACTATTAATTAATAAATTACCACCAAATGAGAGATTAAATGTTGTTTGATATTTACCATCATATGAAATAGCAATTGTTTTACATAATTCTGAAGTAGTTATACCAGTAGTAGTTAACGAATTAGAAACTGTTTGAGATATTGGACTCCAACTTCCAATTTGACCATAATTACTTGTGATATAAATATTTTTTGATCCATTTGAAATAGCAACTTGATATTGTCCATTACCAGAAACCGCCACAGATTGGTAACCATTTGTATTACCAGCAGATGATGTCCATGTCTGACCATAATTAGATGAATTATAAATGAATCCACTATTATTACTAGTATTACTTGTTACTATTGTTTGATATTTACCATCATATGACATTGAGATTGATTGTGGAAACCCATTAAATGGAATTGATTGTTTAAGAAATGAACCACCATAATTTGTAGATATATAAATATACCCTGTATTAGAATATGCTGTAGGAGGAAAACTAATAGCAGTAACATATTTACCTGTTTTAGAAATAGCAATCTGTTGAAATGTACTAGTATCTCCAGTATTTTGGCCCGTATCTGACCAAGTATTTAAATTTCCATAACTCGATGATAAAAATATATTACCAGTTTTTTGAACAATTACTTGATATTGTCCTGTTGCTGATATAGCGACACTTTGTCTAGAAATTAATGGAAATCCCATATTAGTATTAACCCATGTAGATCCAATAATCGTATTAAAATTTTGATAATCGTATGAATATGAATTAAGTGAATTATTTAAAACTGTTATACCATTATTAATAAGTGATCCATTTCTTAAATTTACATTTCCACCACTCATATCAAGAAATCCTTTTAAATATATATTTTGGAAACGATTTGCATTTGGATTACTTGACCAAGAACTCATTATATCAAATATATATTTTTTGATATAATAATATTATAAATAGTACTAGAATTGATATATATATCCACCATTTGTTTGATAGAAATTTCCTTGTACTTCTAAACTATTTGCATTTGTATTAACAGTAGATGTACCAATACCTAATTTACTAATAATCGCATTTCCTGCAATAGTAAGAGAAGAATTTGCAACTGACCTTTGAGTATTTATATTTATATTATTAAAAATCGCATTCGAAGTAGAATTTAAATTTCCATATACATTCGCATTTCCATTCACTGTTGTATTATTTGTTACTGTCAGAGAGTTATTTATAGTAATATTTGTTGGAATTACCTGCATATTTGGTATAGTATCTTTATTTTTAGTTAAAATATTACTTATATCTAAAGAGGTTCCTGTAATTGTATATTTACAATTATCTGGATCAGCAGAAAGTGGAGATATTATAACTAATCCATTAGTATCGATTGATGTACGTAATTTAGCAATATCAAGTCTAACCGCATTTTGATTTACATTAACTAAATTATTACATACATCTGACAAATATGTATTAGAATTTGTATAAAAAGGTGCCTTTAATTTAAATGCTTTTAAATCACTAGTAACTACTAATTGTCCCATGGTTTGATTTGAAAAATCATTAAACCATAATCCACCACCACCTATTGTACTTGAAGTACCACCATAATTTTGATTTACTGTTATAACCTGAGCACCACTTTGATCAGTATTTAATATAACATAATTTGAGTTTTGAATAACTGTAGTATAAGAAGAAGCCCCAGCTGGAAACGTAACCGAACCATTAAATATTGTACGATCATTAGTACCACCAATATTAATTTGTGTAGTAGTAGTACCACCAGTTAAACTACCAATATTTAAACTGGTTGCAAATTGTCCTATATTTATACTTGTGGATAATTGTCCTATATTTAATAATTTTCCAGTTCCAATATTAATTTGAGTTGTATTCTGATCATCACTATCGCCTATTAATAATGATCTATTAATAATATTATTTGTTCGTATTGAATTTGTAGTTAAAACCGCAGAAGAGACAGTAGAGGAAACACTTAAACTATTTTGAATAGTTGTATTACCTCCTACATATATATCTCCACCAATCCCAATACCACCATTAACGATTAACGCTCCAGTAGTAAGACCAGACGAAGATGTATTATTATTAACTCTTAAAATACCAGAAGTAGTAATATTATTATTATTGATAATCGCTCCATTAACAGATAAGTCGCTAAATACGGATAGTAATGTATTATTAGAAAAAATATTTCTTGTTACGATTGTATTACCATAAATATTACCATATATCGCTAGATTATTTTGAATATTTGTATTACCTGCAATATTCACATTACCTCCAATACCAACTCCACCTCCAATAATTAACGCACCCGAAGTATAACTAGTAGATGGAGTATAATTAGTAATAAAGACATTACCAAAAGAAGTAATATTACTTTGTGAAGTAAATCCATTATAAACAATAGAACTACCTTGTATTAAACTATTATTATTAATATTTATATTACCATATATTAATGAATTTTGATAAACAGTTAAACTAGCACCAATATTCATACTTTTATTAATTCCTACACCTCCATTTACAATTAATGCGCCACTTGTATATGTTGTACTATCATTAGTACTAGTAATTATAATATTATTCAAATTTGCAATCGATGAACCACTTATCATATTTATACTACCATTAATATTCATATTCTGTGCGATATTCATATTACCATTTATACCAACGCCACCAGAAATAATAACAGCTCCAGTAGTATAATTCGTAGAAGGAGTAGACGAATTTATAAATAAATTCCCATTTAAACTGGTATCAGAAATAACATTTAATGATCCATTAACAGTAGTATTTTTACCAATATTAATATTACCCCCAATACCAATACCACCAGTAATAATAACAGCTCCAGTAGTAGAATTATTAGATGAAACAGTCGAATTTATAAATAAATTCCCATTTAAACTAGTATCAGAAAGTACACCAACTGAACCAGTAAATAAACTATTTTTCGTAATAAATAAATTCCCTCCGATATTTACAGTTTTAGAAATACCGAGTCCACCATTAATAATAAGCGCACCTGTTCCAATACCAGATGAATCAGTTGTATTATAGATAGTTTCTTGTCCATATAGTGAAAGATTTCCATTTAAGATAGAACTACCAATAACATAAAGTGCATTATAATTATTCCCAGTAATATTGACAGTATTTAAAAAAGCAGTACTACTTAACATAGGCATAAAAATATTACCGTTAACAGTAGAATTCCTAGTAATATTAATATTACCCCCAATACCAACCCCGCCAGTAATAATAAGAGCTCCAGTAGTAGAATTTGTAGAAGGAGTAGAAGAATTTATATATAGATTCCCATTTAAACTAGTATCAGAAAGTATACCAACTGAACCAGTGAATAAACTATTTTGATTCACAAATAAATTCCCACCAATATTCACAGTTTTAGAAATGCCGACTCCACCATTAACAATAAGTGCACCTGTTGAAATACTAGAAGAATCTGTGGTATTATAGACAGTTTCCTGCCCATATATTGATACATTACCAGACTGAACAGTGTTTAAATTAACATTTAAATTATTTCGAATAATTGTATTTCCAATAGTAGTATTTCCAATGACTATGGTATTCGCATTTCCAGCAAAATATACTTTGTTGACATTTTCATTAATAAGTGAAAAATCCGAATTATTCGATATTATTTTACCATCATTATCAATATGAATATCACCCATTATAAGCATATTACCACAAATATCCAAAACATTATTATTTGTATGATTTAATAAATTTGGTAAAAAACAATTTATAATAGAGCTTTGGGATGGATTCGTAAGTGAATAAGAAATATCAGTTCTAGATAAAATAATTGAATTTTGATCTGAAATAAAAATATTAGAGAATATATTTGAAGACTTCGTAAGTAAATACTGTTTTCCAGATTGTGAAATATTATCATATGAATTACTACTCCATAATGGGTTCCAGTTATTTCCATAATCATTTGAAAACCATACTGTATTTTTATTACCAATAATAAATCCGAAATTATTAAATAAATAGAGAGATGTGAAATTAATATTCGGAAATAGACTATCTGTAAAATTAATTCCATCTGTAGATTTTGTAATAATACCATTTCCTATTGCTATAATACTATTATTTAAAGTTTTTATTTCAGAAAAATTAAAAGCACTACCCGTAATAAACGAGAAATTATTAGTAGCAATATTATAAATACCGATATTTGTTGCGTAGTAAAATATATTATTTTGATAATATGTAAAAGAATTAATATTACCTCCCTGAAAAAAATATCTATTTACTCGTGAATATTGATTTAAATTACTACCACTAATAATTAATTTTACAGTATATACATTATTATCAATTGTACTTATAATTAAATTAACATAATTATTACTACTTGTAGGACCATCCTTTATCAATATTTTTATAAAATTATAATTAATACCACTACTGAATCCATCTGTTTCATATACAATTGTAGCATTATACCAATATTTACCACTACTATTTGTCCATATTAAATAAGGTGTAATATTTGTATTATCAGAACATACTGCAAATGCATAACTATTATCATAAACATAAATATCATTAATAACATATGTTGTTGATAACCCGCTGCTATTTTTACCTGAAAATAATGGAGTGTTATATGATTGTATAAATGGAGTTTCCTTCCAGGTAGCACCATAGTCATTAGATATGACTAATCTTGATGACCCATATGATATATCTATTATATTTACAGGATATCCAGATGCTATTAATAATTTTCCAGATGGAGAAATATTCATTTTAATAATTTGAAAATCCGTTATTTTAACAATATTAATATCACCATTACCAATATGTATTGGACCATTAATATCTAAAATATATTTTTCAGTTCTAGGTATATATGTATTAATACCTGTGGTTGTTTTATATTTTACAGGATCCGTACCTGATACTATTATTTGATTTTGTATATAATTACTACAACTATCAATTATACCAAATGCAGCCATTGATCTAGAAATATCATATGAATATGCACCTCCTATGATACTTATACCAGATTTTTCGGGTGTAATAATATTCATCGATGTATTCGAGTTTTTATCATTTGATATTAATGTTAAAGCATTACCAGTATAAGAATTTGAATTATTATAAATATCTGATTTGTATGATCCTGATGATATATCATAAACTACTACAGTTTCGTTTAATAAATGAGATGGATTATTTCTATTTGTAACCGATAAAGCTGACATAATTTGGGTATTTTTCGATACATCAATTTGAAATATTCCTCCAGATTTACATATAATAGTTCCATCATAGTTAGTACTATCTGTAGTTTTACTATCTGTAAAAAAATCGATATGTGAAAAAGATACGTCTGCTGTAACTATTATACCTCTTTTCAAATTATTCTGCGCAATAATATTACGATTTACGGGTTGGGATGTATAAACATTTAACGAATTTATTAAATTACTTGATATTTCAAGTGTAGAAGTCGCATATTCTGTATTAACGCCAATACCATTACTACTACCATATAAAAATAAACTATGCGATGTATCAAAATAAACATATTTATCAATTTCTGCATAATTTAAAACCTGTATATTCTTACCTACTGTAATTGAGTTTCCAGTAATAATATTACGAGTAGTATTTAAATCAATACCAATATATACAGAGCCATTCAAATAAGAATTATTTTTTATAGTTATTAAATCAGATTGAATATTAGATGTTGTAACAAGGCCACTTACATCTAAACTACCTTGTAATATAGCTTTTCCGGTTACATCTAAAACGCCATTAATAGTAAATCCTCCAACATATGAATTTTTTAATACAATCTCATCAGTTACAATTGTATTTGTTGTTATTTTTCTATTAGTATCAAGGCTTTTTGCACCTCCATATTGCTTCCATGATGCAGACATAGTAATTTAATATACAATTACTATGTATTTTATTCTAATTCAGATAACCTATACAGTTTCTTTCTTAGATATTAAAAACAGTATTATTATTAGAATAGTATCTTAATATCGGCATTCCTCAAATATTATTTGAGAGAAACATAACAGATTTTTATATAAGGAGAGATAGAGTCTAATCATTTTTAACCCTTTACTATAGAAGTGCTACGAAGTGAGGAAATTAAGTGATATAAAATATGGTTACTGCGCTTACGTATTATACATGGTCTTAGCGGAAAGAATTTACGATTTTAAACCCTTGAAGAATTAAAATGGCGCTTCGCACTACATTTTAAATCTTCACTGGTATAAACGAAGTATTAGAAATTATCCATTATATTTATAAATATTAAGTAAAGAGTTAATAAAAAACATCACTAGACTCCTTTTTTTATACCTCATCCACCTGTAATTTTACGTGTTTTAGTATTTTTACTAGTATTTTTATTCGATTTTGAGAGAATAAATTTTCTGATATTGGGTAAATCTGAAATAAATAATTTTACAATCTCTCTATAAAATGGACGAAATTGTTTTAGAGTACGTTTTAATTCACCTTCACAAAACCATTTAATTTCTTGTTTCTCAAATAATTTACTATCATTCAATATATTTTTATCCATTCTATCCCATAAAAAACGATGTTGACTTGTGAAGTACTTTGGAAGTCGCTCATCATACTCCATAAAAAATATATGAATATGATATGCTTTATTTTCTTCTCCGAATTTTAATATGTATGTACCCCCATTTTTTTTAATAAGTTGAGAGATTTGAATAGGGGTTCCTAAAAACCCACATAATTCTTCTGACCCTTCTCTTAATGCAGTCTCATAGATTTTTTCGGAACCCTCTACACGCCCACCAAAATCGGAAAATCCTTTTGCAGAGTCTTCCATCTCATTTTCTTTCCCAAATAAAAAATAGAGTTCGCCATTACAAATAGTTACCGGTAAAATACTTGCTGCAACCATTATATTCTATAATGCGATTTTTAAATTTTTATATTAGATCGGTTTATAACTGAATACGCTTTATATTCGGATCTATATATTCTTCTGCTACTAATTCAGTTTCCTTATATGAAAAACTCTCAAAAATATTATGTTTTAGAAGAACACTACTAGTAGATAGAATTTCTCTTTCATAATCGATAACTATTAAATTATCATAAAAATCTTTTACAATTGGATTTGCCTTTATTTTCGATGGAAGAAATGCAGTTAAATATAACCCAGCTAAACTTTCAACTCTAGACAGTGCAACATAAGTCTGACCAAATTCAAATATAGTATTACCTAAATCCATCTCAGCCATTGGTAAAGTAGTACCTTGTATCTTATGAATTGTTATAGCCCAAGAATGACAGAGAGGTATTTGACATATTCCTATACATGGATATTCATCTGATTGTATCCAATGATAATCAATGATTTCTCTCCTTCCATTCGAAAATAATACAAGAGGTATCGTCTGACCAAGAGTATTCGATACCCAATCAATAATAGTTCCCTGTGTACCATTACAAATACCATTCTCAATATCTAAATTATGCAGGCACATTACACGCGCACCAACCTTGAGTTTAAGAAGAGGCACTCTATTTGTAGTTGTCTTTAAATATTCAATCTCCGCTGATATAATAGAATCACTTAATTGACTACAATATCCCACCATTTCAGCTTCAATATTTTTACCAGAATCCATATAAGTTACTAGAACAGACGAGGATTGCATAGTATAAGAAATCTCTTCACTAACTAATTTTGCATACTGCGCTTGATTTACAAAATCCGCTTTTGCTCTTACAGCAAATAACTTTGCTGGTTTTACGATCATAGATTCATCCGAATATTCCCTACCGATTTGTTTTTTTAAAATATCTATACACTCAGTATCAATCGATCCACGACGTATTTGATTTAAAATCTTTCGATATTCGGGATCTTTTTGTCGGAAAATAGTAGTTAACTGTATATGATTTTGTTTTAGAAATACTTGACTCCATAGCTCGGATTCGAAACAAAACCTGCAAGTATCATCTTCTTCAAAATTACCTACTGGTGGAAGCTGAAAGAAATCCCCTGTGAAAATGATTTGAATACCACCAAATGGCTTCGCTGATTTTTTAATCGTCCTTCCAATATTTTCAATAATTTCAAATATCTTTTTCGACATCATACTAACTTCATCGACGATTAAAACCCGTATTTTTTTCCAGTTAGATACCGATTGTCTACTTTTAATAACACGCTGAATAATCTTATCATTTGGACCATTCGCAATACCAATACCCGACCATGAATGTAAAGTCCGCGCTTTACATTTATTCAATAATACAGATGCACATCCAGTAAGTGCGCATACTTGAAATTTCATATCTTGCTCCATCATATATTTTACAAATGTCTCTATAAGTCGTGTTTTTCCAGTACCACCAGGACCTGTAATAAAGAGATTTTTTCCCTCTTTAAATCTCTCAAATGCATAATTTTGTTCTGGACTTAACATGGTTTCAATTATTAATAATATGTATTTTCTAAAATATATTATTATAAAGGTCAATTTTTTGAAACATCCTATATTATATTCTCTCAATTATTCGTATGTAATTTCGAGAGAAAATGAAAAATCTAAACCATTTAAATTAATAGGAATACCAGTCTCATTTACTAATTGTATTTTCATACGTTGTAGATCGACTTTACCAGTATAAATACGCGTATCTGTTAATAAATACCCATTTAATTCATTCGCTATATATATATTTCCAAAATCAGGTGATACAGAACTAGTTGTATCAATCGATATTTTCGCAATAATATTATTATTTAAGAAAGATGTATACATAGGCGCAATAAATGAATTCGGATTTCCTTGATTAAACTCATCTAATATTAAATAGAGATATCTTGGACCATTTAAATCTAAAAATGCTTCTGATTTAATAGGCGAACCATACGCTACTGAATATTGTATCGAACGAAATCCTAATAGGAACCCGAGAGATCCCTTAAAATTAAATTTATTAGATTGTGTTTGAGACGATATACCAGAAGATATCATCGATGTCTTTACTGCGAAATGTATAACATATGGATTCAATGATAAATCTGTAAATATACTCTTATTTGCTTGTACGCTATATACGAGAGAATAAAATCCGACTCCTACTAGTTGTTGATTTATTACAGTAGTTAATCCAGATGCATCATATTGGCCATCAGGAATAATAATTGTTTTAGAAACACCATTATAAAGTACTTCAAAAATATTATTTTCGAGAGATGCTGAAATATTATAATAACTTAATGGTATTTCCATATTTTTTATAGAAATCGATTTCACATCATTAATCCGTTGCGGAATCGAAATATTATAATAGGAAGGAGTATTCTTAGAATATTCATCATAATCATCTCTAAAACGTGTATCTAAATTATAATATTTTATTTTAGTTGGTTTTGTTACATTTGTCATAACCATATGACTCGCATATTGAGTAACTTTTGGTTCAAGAAATAAATCACTTTTATCAAAATTCATATGTTCTATATCTTAAAGATTGATATTTTATTATAAAATAATACCTATCTAGCACCACTACAACTATTACATTTTCCAGTATGTTTTATTCTCTCAAATATTGACCCAAAAGAACTCGTAATAGGTGTCTGTATATTAGAATTTATATATTTTGGATTTATTTTCTCATTTATTGATTCATTATTCGTAATAGTAGTAGTATTAATTGGGTATAAAATACGTTGTTTTTGAAAAGTAAATAATAATTTCATAAAATTGATAACTATAATACTTATATACTACTAATATAGTTATCAATGACAATATTTATTTGCCCGACTTGTAATACAAAGAAACAATTAAAACGCGATTATGAAAGTCATGTAGCTTTATGTAAAATTACGTCTATTTCTGCTAAAGTAAATATGAGTCAAGTATCCAACCATGAAAGAGAACCTACCAATCGAGAGATATTCCAAATAATAATTACTCTATGTGAAGAAAATGCAAAATTAAAGAAACGTATCGAATCTCTCGAAACAAATGTTAAAATACATAAAAAAAGAACGATCGATGACTATTTATTAACATTACCTGCTACTTCTATTATATCTTTTCAAAATTGGTTAGCTACAGTTATTGTAACAGATGATGATTTTGAATTATTGATAGATAAATCTCTTACAGAATGTCTAAAACAAATGCTTTTACGTTCTTTACAACCTCAAACCGATAAACATATGCCTTTAAAATCATTTAAGCAAAGACAGAACCAGATTTATCAATTCCAAAATAATAAATGGACTCTAATGACAAACTCCGATTTTATACCAATTCTCTCCGTATTATCACAGCGGGTTGTGCGTAAATATTTACAATGGAAAAATGATAATCGAGAGACGATTGAAAAAAATCAACATATGCAAGAAGTTGATATTCAATATATGAGTAAATCTATTGGTTCTGGTAAATCTCTCGAATGTCGTATTTCGGAAATAAAAAAAGGGATTTGTCCTATAATAACTGATAATATTGATATATGATTTATATAATAAAAATAATGATTAAATAATTGATACAGAGAGAATATATTTTTTATATAAAATAATGAAACTCATTTCGGCCCTTTTTGGATTTGTTCGTCTGACAAAAAATCTTTATAATATCGATGAATCACATGGTTTATCACATAGTATGGATGTCTTTTTAAAAGCCGACCAAATATTTCAGAATGAAGTATTAAAATTTCCTTACCTAATGAAGCAACAGCGTATTATATACACATCTGCAATTCTACATGATACATGCGATAAAAAATATATGAGTCAAAAAGAAGGTCTGAATCGAATCCGATATTTTCTGAGCGATATACTCCCATATGATGATATAGATATTGTTTCTGAAATAATATCAACAATGTCTTATTCCTATATAAAACAAAATGGATTTCCTGACTTAGGTAAATATCAAATGGCTTATCATATTACGAGAGAAGCCGATTTATTAGCAGCATATGATATAAAACGCAGTATTATTTATGATATGGAAATAAATAAAGAGGATTTTAATATATCGTATGAAAATAGCCAAGAATTATTTAAGATACGAATGGGAAAATATATTGAAGATGGACTCTTTGTTACAGAAACATCTAAGATCTTAGCAAAACAATATGAGCTCCAATGTAGTGAAGAACTTAAACATTGGAAACGTATTGTAGACCTGTGAAATATACAAGGTATACGGGCTATATAAAATTGAATAATAAAACAGGGGTTTTATCGAATATATAGATAAATATGATGAAGTTAGCCAAAGAAAATGCCCATCCTCGTGATGAATTCGTCCATTTCGATGAAGGTCCACATATTTATACAGTACGTGGTGAAGGTGGATATACATCCGTTACAACCCTGAATCATTCGTATTTCGGCGATTTTGATGCCGATGGTATTATTACAAATATTCTAAAAGGTAGAAAAATGAAAGACCCGACATATCGTTATTATGGTATGACCAGAGAACAAATAAAGACCCAATGGGAAGAAAATGGTAAGGCAGCATCTGGTTCAGGAACTAAAATGCATGCGGATATCGAATATTATTATAACGACTTACCTGTCGATAATGACTCTATCGAATATGGATATTTTAAACAATTTTTAAAAGATTTTCCCGAACTAAAACCATATCGTACTGAATGGGTCGTATATGATGAGGATTTAAAACTCGCTGGATCAATCGATATGATTTTTGAAAACCCCGATGGAACTCTTCAAATTTATGACTGGAAACGCGTCAAACAAATAAAATATGATCATGATACCAGTTATGGTAACGAAACTTTTGGGAATCTCGATTGTATACGTCATATACCAGATACGAATTACTGGCATTATTCTCTACAATTGAATACCTATAAGAAATTACTAGAGACGAACTATGGAAAGAAAATAACAGATATGTATCTAGTATGTATGCATCCAGAAAATCCATCAAATACATACGAACGTATTCAAATACAACCAATGGATAAAGAAATAGACGAATTATTTAAGATCAGACGAGAGAATATGATAAAATTATAATAAATATTAAAAATAATCATATAAATATAAAATTATATTTAAGAAAAGCAAGATCTATGATACCCTTTACAAATTATAATGCAAATCTACCAGAATGGTTGGTTCGTTTTTTTAAAAATATATATGTATCAGTTATATTTTTTTCAGAAACAGTAATTTATAAAACTATATTTCTTAACCTAACTGATTTTTTTTATCCAATAAAAAAAGTAATTTTATCAGAAGAACACAAGTTTTTAGAATCGAATAAGGAGAGATTTATTAGATATATAGATAATAATAATTTGAATAGCATAAATATCGACCAATTATTTTATCAAAAAAAAGATTTCACAGAATATATGAGATCGCAAAATACAGAATTAGAAACTACCTGGAAAACACGTATTTTATTAGCACGTACACCAAGAGGTAATATAATTATGTATTATGACCCATATAAACTCGGATTTGCATATTATAGTGATCAAAACGTGATTTCATATGATATTTTAAACAGCGTAGCAATGCGTTATGTGATTACTTATAATTGTCTACACTTCTTTATAGATGAATTTACTCTACCAGAAGACGCGAAAAATCCATTGAAACTACATTATATTGATGAAAAAAAATCAGAAGTTTCATTAAGTAATCATACTACATTATCACCATTTATGAAACCAAAACAGAATACAAATCAAATTAAATCGCAGGATAAACTCCGTAATAAATTTATTTATTTAGGAACTATGCGTAATTTTTCACCATGTCAAAAACCAGTGAAAAAAGTAGTCCAAGGATTCGCATCTGTATTATTAGATAATATAGATAGTGGTATGAATTGGTCATCCTATAAGAAACAACTAAATGATAAATAATTCAAATTTATTTACATATTTTCTTTTTTAGCTTTTTTCCATTCAATAAATCCATTACTTTTCATTAAATGAAAAGTAGAACCTAGATGTGATTTAGCTATTTCATATGCTTGTATTTCTTTCTCATCAAGCGAATCTAAATATTCTATTTCCTCTTTAATTAAAATATGTTTTATATTCGTAGGCGGCTCGATAGTAGAATAATGTTTTGGAAGAGTCGGTTTTTTCATATTATGTTATTCTTATTGTTAATAATAGTATATTTTTTACATACTATTATTTTTTATATCAATTTTATCCGAAAGTACGTATACCACCAATAAGAGCCGTTTGTAATAAATTTTTAGCCATTGGTTTAGGAGTACATTTAACTGTAAAATTCAAAGATAAATCTTTAGGTATACATTGATTATCTAAATAGGCAATATAAGTTGATTGTGGGATTACATAATTCACATATCCACCTCCTAAAATACCTAATTGTGGATTATTACGTTCAGGACGACTCATATTGGATTTCGTATAATTACCAGGATTACGTGTTTGTACAGCTTGAGGGAAATATCTATTATTTGGTCTAGGACGGGCTTCTCTAGGTATATTGGATATATCACAACAATAATAAGAACGTTTTTGATCTATAAATGTAGAATAGGATGCATCAATTAAATTTGACACTGTTGCAGATAAACTAGTAATATATGTCGATTGGTCATTCGTAGTACGATACGTATCTTGTTTTGTACTACTAAATGGCTGTGGACGCCATATCCAACGATATTTCGTTCGAATCATACCGTCATTCTGTAAAACAGATGATTTAATAACAGATGTGTCATTTAGCGATGTAATAGCAGAAGATATAATACCATTTTGTTGATAGGACCCATTATACCCACCATGACCTTTGGCGATATTACCTTTCATAAGTGTCTTTGGGAAACTACGTCCAATTGTATCTTGACCTATCCAACCTTGACTTCGATGCGTTCCATTTAAAGAAAACCCTTTACCAACACTATTATTATTATATTGTTCAAATGTTTTACGTTTTAAAGTAGCAATAGACATATTTTATTAATATATATAAATATATAATTTTATGTATAAATCAATACCATATAATTATGCAAAAAATATAGATAAAAAACATATTTATTCTGGAATACAAACGACAATCTCTGCAGTTGGTGGATTTTCGATTGATAATATTATTTCAGAAATCAAATTAAATACTGTTAAAAATATTGCGAAATATGATGTAACTGATTCGGTTCAAATTTTACTAGATGTTGCATTATTTAATTCGAAATTAGGTATTCAAAAAAACCAACAAAATACCGATATTATAAAATCTACATTTGATATTAATGCAAATCAATTTCCATTAGATTCTGTTATTATTTATGCAAATGAATTTATTCCAGCAATAAATGATGATCAAATAAATAGTATTGGAAAATTTGAAAATTTATATTCCGACTTTATTGACTATGTAAACCAATTTTTAAGTTATGAAGAAGGATTTTCTTGTATTTATATTTTAGAAAAGGAATTTGATATTAATGGTGGAGAGTTTCATACATCCGATTTTATAGATTTGTTAACAAAAATAAATACGAATTCATATGGCTCTTATAATGAATTATTTGGATCTATTACTATTAATGGTATAAATAATATTCTACGTGATTCTTGTAAATTAAATCTATTTGGAAATAGAGCCGATATGTTACCAAAAGATGGATTCTTAGATGGTGATTTATTATTTGTTCCATATGGAATAAGTATTCAACTATCATTAAATATTGAATCCGAATATATGCAATTAAATAAATTGGGTATAAAGAATTTAGAATTACTAAATAATGCAACGAATTATGATACTGGTTCATCAAGTCAAGAAACAATTACTACTATGAAAACAATACAACGAACAGTACGATTACCACTATTTATTAAATTGATCGATATGTCCAAAAGTTCTCCAGCGATTATACGACCTTCTATAAAAAGTACGAATTTACCTGTACAAAATAATGTAGTAAATACTATTCAAGAAAAAAGAAACGAAGAATTACAAAAGCGTGAAGATCATGAAAAGATAAGACAGATACAAGTATTAGAAGACGAACTACAAAAATATAGATTAAAAATACAAGATATGGAAAAACAACAATCTATACCTAAAATCAGTGTTTCTAAAAATAATATTTTATTACAACATCCGAATATTAGTCGACAAAATATTAATTATTCGACTATACCATTGATTCCACAGAATATACGACAAATCAGACCACTCGAAGTAATAATATCTGGACCAACAGGAAGTACTGGACCGACTGGACCGACTGGAAGTACTGGACCGACTGGACCAATAAGTGAATGTATAAGACTTTCAAAACCTAAAAATTGGTGTTGTCCTAGAAAAAAACCAACTGGAACAACTGGAACAACAGGAACAACAGGAACAACTGGAACAACCGGAACAACTGGAACAACCGGAACAACTGGAACAACTGGAACAACTGGAACAACTGGAACAACTGGAACAACTGGAACAACTGGAACAACTGGAACAACAGGAACAACTGGAACAACTGGAACAACTGGAACAACTGGAACAACAGGAACAACTGGAACAACTGGACCCACCATATCTATATGTAATTCAAAATATGGATTTATGCCTGTTCCATGTAATTTCCAAAATTATAAACCATCTATTACCCGAATCGACAGTAATTCAATATTAAATAATAATAATTCATTAGCAAATTCAATAAAATTTGTAAATTATTAACCCACTTTATCCGAATACTCGATAAAATTTAACTAAAGAGTTAATATATACATTATATAGTATTGATACCATATAATGTATAGTAAATCCATATTTGGTTATTCTAATAGTAATGATAAATCAATTATCAATCCTGTTAGAAATATGACTATACCCTTTTTTAATAATGAATTGAAATTTACTATAGAAGAGAATATTCAACTACAACAATTTTTAGATATAACTACAGAAAATCAATCTCCAACATACGAAGAATATATTGATTTAATAAATGTATTATCGAATTTAGAAATAAAAACAAAGAATACGAATATATTACTACTACTAAAAATTACAGAATATGGATTGAGTGCGATTATCAATTCTTTAGGAATAAAGAAAGATAATATCGAATTCAATATTCGAAATATGATTCTACAAAATAAAATCGATACTATATTATCAGCAAAAAATGAAAATATATCTATTACACTATCTGAAACTGATATTAATCAATATCAATTAAAAAAACAATTCACATTATCACCACTTTTTAGTTATTATATTTCCTTTTTTGGAATTCCAGAACAAGGTTTAGGATTTGATATTACAAAATTACAGCTTATAAAATCAATTTTAGAAACAAATTTTATTGATCCATATGCATAAGTATTTACTCATTAAAAACAATTTATACACGATGAACAAGATGAACAATTATAATGGGTGTAAAAAGCGTTTGAATTACCCTTGAATAGATTTTTTATATATTTTTATAGTATATAAATGTCATTTCCGTTAACTTTAGTGAATCGTGATTTGTTCGATACAGTTGAAATTACTAATTCTATTTCAGGAACAACAACTGAATCCAGTTTTGAACAACTATTATGTTATAATTTAATTCAAAATACCAAACCAGCTGATCTATCCAATAGTATATCACCTTCCTCTGGATTAAAACCAATCGCTGGAAAGGGTTCTTTATCGAATATTATGCTCAGTAATAATGACGATATTATTGACGCTGAGAATATGGTAATGAAATTTAATTATAGTACGGGTGGTGCTGCTTCTGTAAATTTCCCAGGGTCAACCTATAGCTATGCATTTACTCAAAGTGTAAAGGATACTATTAAAACAACAACAGGTTCGAATTCTTATATAAATTCCTGTATTGCTATTGATATATCTACAAATAATGATACTGTAAATACTTTAGATAGTTACTGGAAGTTAGATATGAATCGTGATAATGGTGATTTAGTTTTTGCTTCTGCGAATTCGAATATTAATACTCCTGGTGAATCAACTTATCCTATGTATTTCACCGAAGTCACAAGTCCTAGTTATATTTTTGCTGATGGAAGTTATATTGATCATTCTGATGGTACTACAAATCAATTTGTTTATGGTTCTTTAAATAATAGTAATACACTTAGAGGAAATGGATTAAATGTATCCATTGATCCATCTGTTAATTTTGTATCTGCAGACTTTACTGCTTATAAAATCGAACAATCGGTTGCTGATACCAGTTTGGTAATACTAGATGGTGAATCTTCAAATATTGCCGTAAGCTATTTACCAATTGCAACTGCTTCCCAAGGTGATATCACAAAGCCTTCTGTTGATGATTTTGAGACACTATTCAATACAGATGCTTCCAATATTCCTATATTGAGTCGTTATGAGATTTTAGTAACGATTGCTGATAATACGAATGGATATATTCAAAGTGTTGCAAACGATTATGTTGCATTTGATGGTAACAACTTAGCAGATAACTATGATTTACTTGCTGCTGGTATTGTTGAAGGTTCTGAAAATATGTATGTTGATCTTTCGAATGGAAGTGTCTCATTATTTGCTGTAGATGCTAGTTCAAATATCAACGATGTGATGTTATCGAATACACCAGAATATATTCCAGCCAGTATTGTTGGAGATGGTAATGGTAATGCGAATGGTACTATTACAATAACTACACAACCGTATAATGATCGCATAACACAAGGATCAACCACTGGAGCTTTCCAATCCAGCTTTGTTTCTGTTTTATATAATTGTGATGAACTTGCTGATTTCAATTCATATACTGGTTTAATGGAAGAATATACATTGGATTCGTGTATGTGTATTGTTCCTATTGTTGAATTTACTGGAACAGTTGTTATTCCAACGACCAATGTGGATTCTTTATCAAATTATTATGGTGGTAATCAAGGTAATCTAGCACAATCGAATGATACTGTCATTGTTTACTCTGATCCTAGCTTTAATTCTAGTAATTATGTGGATTTACAATTCGCTAGCAATATCTCAACATTTGATGATTTAAGTAAGTCTCTCGTTTTAATTACAGTTGCAAATAGAAGTGTACTTTCCGATAGTACCCAAATTATTGATAATAATAATGTTACAATCGAGAATAGTATCTCTTCTATTTCTACAAGTAATATCGATCTTTCCTTTTTACAATATGATAAATATGAAGTCCTTCTTGAAAATAAAACAATTTCTGTTGATTTAACAAATACTTTAAACCCTACTAATGGTTGGTATTTAGCGTCGACAAATCGACAAGACCTATTGACATCCAATCCTAGTAAAACAAGTATTTTAAGCGATGATTGTTTCTTTATGCGCGCAGGTGTTGATACATCTTTTACTTATGTTTTCACTACTGATACAAGTGTTACGAATGTTCAATCTGTCAAAAATGGTGTAACCATTATTTTCAACGATGTTCAACCTGACCCTAATAATAATCCAGTATTAGTCCCTGTTACAGTTTTTACCGATGATGTTTCTTATTCAAATTTACAATATACAGAAGAACTTATATCAACAGATCCTGCAACAACATATACTTCTTCTGTAGATAATACTGTTACAAGAAATACTACTAATACTATTAAAAAGTTTGTTAGAACAACCACATTTGATATGCACTTAGACCCTCGCTTACCATTTTTTTCAAATGTTGCACTATATAGCCCTACTATTACAAAATATATTACATATTATGAGCTATTTGATTCTAATGATCATAAATTACCAGATCTTTACTTGAAATATTATAAAGATGGTAGTGGAAATTCTTTATCTTTAGTTGATATTAGTCAACATGGTGTAGAATATTCAACTACTTTAACTGTAACTCCTAAGACTTGCTCAACCTTGAAATCATCTTTACAGGGTATTTTTGTCGGAGATAACCATACTACTTTATTATCTACTATAGTAGATACAGACCCTTTCTTCAATACTGAAACTGTATTAGATGTGAATGGTGGAGGAACACTTACCATAGAACTTGAAGTTCAACACGTATTGAATGCACCATACTATATTATACCTTGTATTAATAAACCAGGTGATCAAGTATCTTTCGATTGTAATTTATATAAATTCGATTTAACAGATCAAGCAATTTGCGCATCCCTTGATGGATATTTCAATCCATATACTACTAACTGGTTACCTTATGATAACCTAGATATTAAAACACCTTTAGATAGTGTGTTTAATGCAAATGGTGATTTACAAATTTACTATGCAGAATCTGTTATTATTGATATAAGCCAATCGAATGTTATTAATAATGATTTCAATGTTATCCGCTGCTTAAATCCTCTCGTTAGAGTTGATACACATTTAAGTGATAATACTGAAACTTATGATAACTATTACTCCACTTATGTACCTGCACTTATTATTAATGAAAATCACTTAAATATCAAATTCGCAGATGGTGTTTATGTCGAAACTTGGTCAATCTATCCTGCGATTGGAGAATCTACATCTTTCTCTCTTGATTCTGATCAACTTTCAGTTGCATTCGTCGATGCTTCCTCTAATTTGAATAATGGATGGGATATGGGTACCAATTATTTTAATGATATCAATAATACAGTATTTACATATGATATATGTGGTAACCCAACTGCAGTTGCCTTAACCGTTGACAGTTCAACTGATAGTTACGGCGATCTATACACTAAATCAGTCATATTTGATAAATTCCGTGGGTATATGTATACGGATACTAATTCAGGACATGTTTTAGGTGGATCTGATACTATTCTTATCGAAAGAACACCTGTAACTGCTACTTATACATTTGAAAGTGCAAATTCAGGTACATTTACACAAGTAGTACCTGCACTTGGCTTGGATGGAAGTTATGCTATCGATTCTATTTCAAATGGATCCCAAATAATTACCATCAATGGATTCCAATTAACTAGCGCGTATTCTCTTTTAGATGTTAATACTTCCCGCGTTAATATTGATGTACAAGCAGCCGATATCAATTGGAAGCTCATTGATACAGATACACATGTAGATTTCTCTTATTCTACCACATTATCTCAATCACTTCCAGCTCTTTTCAACTGGATCCCCAGAAATATCCTTTCAAATTATTATACAATTGCAATAAAATATTCATTACCCAAACCTGTTATTTCCAAGTATAGTACTACAGTTACAGATCATCTAGAAGGTAACCCAACTGGATATTCTTATACTAATATGGGATTTACAGGTACATTGAATACTATTGGTACTTTTATCCATGGATTAAATATAAGCCAACAAACACCAACAATATCTCAACCGGCATTCACTGCTTATGCAGTTCTAACCCCTCCTCAGTTAAAACTTACTTATATGAAGGTTGATCCATCTGGTGTCGCGTCTTATTATATTACAAATAAGGATTATAATTCAACTCCATATCAACTTGGTACAGCCTTAGGAACATCAAATAATATTACACTCACACAACTCAAAAAAAATACCATTACATCTGCTTATCACACCGCATCGGTAAGTAGTATTGGAGCTACGCATAAATTCAAGTTTTACGGTAACTATGTGAAAATATATTATTATTTAGGATCACCCAATATCAATACGGGTACACCCTTCTATTCTCCTACAACATCTAATCATTTAGTAGTACCAACATCTGAAAATATTATCTACAGTGGAAAAATCGACCAACTTCCTGCTTCATCTAATCTAAATTTCACTGCAACAAAAAATGGTAAGGGATATGATATTTCATATATCCAACAGGGTACAGGAATAACTGGTACACCCGCTGCAAATATTTTCTTTAATATTGGAAATTCATTTATCTCTCCAACTTCCCAATCTGATAGCTATACTGGTGACCTTGCAGGAGCATGGGCAAGCGCTAACCCTACAAACTATGCAATCTTCGATTTAACAACTTCCGAGACTACTGATGTAGCTTTCTACCAATCCAGTGTCCATTTACAAGATGGTTCCTTCGTACTACTTCTTGATAAATATACCACATCTGGTACAAATTATAGCGCTGCAACATCTGGTAATCTCAATGAAGTCTTTTTCATTGCAACAGGTCATGCTAGTTGCTCATTTGCTATTCCTGGAACAAGTATCTCGAATGTTGGTCCTAGTTTCAATATTGATTCTCTATTTAGTGGTGTTCAAAAAACAGATATTAGTTTCATAACAGATTCTACTTTCACAACTCCTAA
>Ga0136644_10000850_pt1 | contig 24495 bp, 22 predicted proteins | sample C_130820_EF_Meta_FD_94780 | JGI IMG/M metagenome (GOLD analysis project Ga0136644, IMG submission 94780) | Freshwater microbial communities from Lake Croche, Canada to study carbon cycling - C_130820_EF_MetaG (v2) (version 2) | ecosystem: Environmental > Aquatic > Freshwater > Lake | place...
AGCAGCTTGCATGCTAGGTTTTGTGATCCAGCGTATTTTTCAGGCCCTAGTGGTCATGCTGGTCATTTCCGTGCTGGTTTTTGTTGGCGTCTATGCGGTCGGCAATCCGATAGACGTGCTGATCTCGCCCGATGCAACCCAACTGATCCGTGAACAAACCATCAAAGCCTACGGCCTGGACCAGCCCTTGTGGAAACAATATGTCGATTTTCTGTTGCGCTTGCTGCACGGTGATTTCGGACGGTCCTTTGTCTATAATATGCCTGTCATCGAACTGATTTTTTCCAGACTGCCTGCAACCATCGAGCTGACTGTCATCGCGGTTTTAGGAGCCACGCTTCTGGGTGTTCCGCTTGGTATTTATGCTGGTTACCGGCCAGACCGGCTTTTAGCCAAAATGATCATGGGCCTCTCGATTTTCGGCTTTTCGGTTCCAACCTTCTGGATTGGTTTGGTGTTGATTTTCACCTTCGCCGTGACCCTTGGCTGGTTCCCTGCCGGAAACAGGGGGCCAACCACCTCCTTATTCGGTATCGAATGGAGCTTTCTGACCGGAGAGGGTCTGACCTATCTATTCTTGCCCGCACTCAATCTCTCCCTATTTAAATTCGCGATGATGGTTCGCCTCGCCCGAGCGGGGACGCGTGAGACCATGCTGACTGATACGGTCAAATTTGCTCGTGCTTCGGGCGAAAGCGAATGGACCATCCTCTATCGCCATGTATTACGGCTGATTTCGATCCCGATTGTCACGGTGTTCGGTTTGGAGCTGGGCTCGACACTGGCCTTTGCAGTGGTGACCGAAACCATCTTTTCATGGCCTGGTGTAGGCAAGCTGATCATTGATTCCATTGCAACACTCGACCGGCCAGTGATGGTCGCTTATCTGATGCTGGTGGCATTTTTGTTCATCATGATTAACCTCACCGTCGACATTGTTTACGTTTTCTTAGACCCGCGCTTGCGGCATCGCAGGAGCTAGTCATGTCAAATTATCCGCAGGCCGATACGCCCTTCCGCCTTTTCTGGAACGAGTTTAGAAGTAGCCATCTTGCCTTGGGTGCTTTGGTTGTCGTGGTGATCATCATCATGCTGGCTTTACTGGCACCGTGGATAACCCCACAAGATCCCTATGAATTATCCAAGCTGGTATTGATGGATGCTCGCCGCCCTCCCGGATTTATTGGCTCGGCCGGATTTACCCACTGGCTTGGGACCGATGCGCAGGGCCGCGATATTCTCTCGGCGATACTTTACGGATTGCGGGTTTCGATTCAAATCAGCCTATCGGCGGGAATCATTGCCTTTTCTCTCGGGGCAACTCTTGGGGCGGTAGCCGCCTATTTCGGCGGGCGCATCGAAGTTCTGATCATGCGGATCATCGACCTCCAGCTCTCTTTCCCCGCCATCTTGCTAGCGCTCGTACTGGCGGCTTTGCTCGGTCAAGGCAAATGGCCCTTGATCACCGCTTTGGTCACCGCACAATATGCCTATTTCGCCCGCACGACCCATGGTGCTGCCGCCACTGAACGGTCCAAAGATTATATCGAAGCCGCGCTTTCAACACCGTTATCTGCCGCGCGGGTGGTATTTCGCCATATTCTGCCCAATTGCTTGCCGCCTTTGATCGTGGTGGCCACGGTACAGATCGCTAATGCCATCGCTCTGGAGGCAACCTTGTCCTTTCTAGGCCTTGGCCTGCCAGTGACTGAACCATCACTCGGCATGCTCATTGCCAATGGCTTCCAATATATGTTGTCCGGTCGTTATTGGATTTCGATCTATCCAGGGATTGCCTTGATCATTTTAATTGTCGCGATCAATCTTGTCGGCGATCAGGTGCGTGACCAGCTGAATCCGAGGTTGAAACGATGAGTCGCGTTCTCCTTGAAGTCGAAAGCCTGTCCACCCATTTCATGACGCGCAACGGCGTGTTGAAGGCTGTGAACGATGTCTCATTCACCCTCCATGAAGGTGAAATTATAGGCCTTGTTGGTGAATCCGGCTCGGGAAAAAGCGTCACAGGCTTTTCGATTCTCGGTCTTGTTGACCCGCCTGGCAAAATTATGGCCGGGTCCGTGCGTTTGCAGGGACGCGAATTGGTCGGCATGCGGGAAACTGAACTCAGACACGTGCGCGGGCGCGAGATTTCCATGGTATTTCAAGATCCCTCCACAACCCTCAATCCGGTTTTGTCTATCGGCGCCCAAATGCGGTTGGCCCTCTCAGCCCATGAAGCCATCTCCAGACAGGCAGCCGATGCGCGTTGCATCGATGTTTTAAACAAAGTAGGCATCCCTGATGCCGCACGAAGGCTCAGTTACTTTCCACATCAATTCTCGGGGGGTATGCGCCAGCGCGTAGCCATAGCCATCGCTTTGCTCAATCACCCGAAATTGATCATCTGCGACGAGCCCACAACGGCGCTGGATGTGTCGATACAGGCACAAATTCTCATGCAAATGAAAACATTGGCGCGAGATTTCGGTACGGCGATGATCTGGATTTCGCACGATCTCTCGACCGTATCCTCTGTCGCATCGCAATTGCTTGTTATGTATGCAGGCCGCATCATCGAAAGCGGTCCAGCCCGTGATTTGTTGCGGAGACCCCATCATCCCTATACCCAAGGATTGCTCAATTCATTGCCCGAACATGCACAACCTGGCCAATCGCTGGAGCAAATTCCTGGGCAGATGCCCTCCCTGATCAATCTGGGTTTAGAATGTGCGTTTTTGTCCCGCTGCACCAGGTCCGATCACGCGTGTCAATCTTCCCCCGCACTCAGAACTAACGGTTTCAGGGGCGTGAGGTGTCACCATCCGGTTGCAGGAGATTGGCATTAATGTCACAAGCGCAACATAATTTAGGAGCCAATCATGTTTTGCTGCGTGTCAGCGAAGCCTCAAAACAATTTGCGCCGTCTCTGAGCTTTGGCGATCATATTGCCGGGTGGCTTGGCCAGAAAGTAGATCAGCGCATTGTGCATGCGGTGGATACTGTTTCTCTCGATCTGCATCGCGGTGAAGTTCTCGGTCTTGTTGGCGAATCAGGCTGCGGAAAATCCACATTGGGCCGGATGATGGCGGGAATCTATCCAGCGAGTCAGGGCAGCATCATGCTTGATGATATACCGGTAATGGGCTCAGGCAAAAAGCCGCTCAAGACAACCACGCGCATCCAGATGGTATTTCAAGATCCATTCGCATCGCTTGATCCGCGCGTGCGCATCGGCGAAACTATTGGCGAAGGGCCGTTGTTCCATGGGCTGGTCGATGAAGCAGGTCTTAAAGACTATGTGGCGCAATGGCTGCAAACCGTCGGCCTTCCTGCGGAAGCAGCAGAGCGCTTCCCCCATCAATTTTCAGGGGGCCAGCGGCAGCGTGTCGCAATCGCGCGCGCACTCGCGATGCAGCCCGATGTATTGATTTGCGATGAGCCGGTTGCCTCACTAGATGTGTCAATCCAAGCGCAGATCATCAATCTTTTCTTGAAACTAAAGAACGAATTGCATCTCACAATGCTGTTTATCAGCCACGATCTCGGCGTCATCCGCCATATCACGGACAATATTGCCGTGATGTATCTTGGCCGCATTGTCGAACGCGGACCGACTATCAAGGTCTATGATCATCCACGCCACCCTTACACCCGAGCCCTTCTTGATTCGATCCCGCGACTGGTGACTGATGGAGAGGAGCTGGTTGTATTCAAAGCCATTGAGGGTGAACTTCCCTCCCCCTTGTCGCCCCCCTCAGGGTGCCATTTCCATTTGCGCTGCCCCTTTGCGAAAGAGAGATGCAAAAGTCTTGCCCCGGATGCGAAAGATCATGAATCCCCGAACCAACCGGATCAGCTTGTCGCCTGCCATTTCCCCTTGGCGTAAGAAGACGAATTGGAATTAATATCTAGGCTTATAATTCACTCACGGAGCACATTATAGGCTCGAAACAGTTGCCACCACAAGGCAGCAATTACCCGGACGTACGCGACTGGGCTGCCTGCGTCCATAAAGAATTCCGTCAGCATTGTAATGGACGGTTTCAGGCTGACGCGACAAATCCCATAGACAATGGATACGGCCAGCAGGCTGCCCTGCCGATACTCGTTCGCCATTCTTGTGGAATGGTTCGAACACGCCATCCATCGTGGCAAATACATAAGCCTTGCTACCCGGCAATTCCAGAATGGTCGAAGGCTTCGCCGAAACCGCCATACTGCTTGGTAACACACCAAAATGCCCCAATACATTGCGCACTCCACGGCGGCAAACGTCCAAGGCGTCAAGAGAGACAGTACCGCCTCCTCCCATTTCGGTACCCACTGTAATCATTCCGGCTCTTACCGCTGCGGCGGTCGCCGTACGCGGATCACCCATATTGGCAATAACCACCGTCATGGGCGCTCCAAAAGCCTGCACCGCTGCGATGTTCTTTTTGGTAAGTTCGGGATCGAGACTCGGTTCGATGATCGCACTGGGAATGATATCGAGCGAAGAGCCGCCCGAATGTAGATCAAGAAATGCATCGCCATGCGGGAAAATATAATCATGAACGAAAGCGGTAATCTGATGGGTGATCGTACCTAGCGGATCTCCGGGAAAAGTGCGATTAAAATTCAAACCATCGACCGGCGACACCCGCTGTCCGGCCATGGCGGCATGGACATTGTTGGACGGCATCAGGATCAACCGGCCCTGCACCATCGCCGGATCGATCTCTCGCATCAGCTCCGCTATGACAATGGGCCCTTCATATTCATCCCCATGATTACCGCCTTCAAGGATTACAGTTGGACCACTGCCGTTTTTAATAATGCCGATCGGAACCTGTGTTACACCCCACGCATCCTCATGCGGAGAATGGGGAATGCGGATAAAGCCGCTCTGCCGTCCCTGTTTTTCGAGATCAACGGTCATAAATCCTGTCGATGGACGCGCTTGGATCGTTTGAGCCATGTTAACACTCCGTAATTATCTATTGGGCAAAGTGCAGCACAGGAATAGATGAAACGGGCTGGAGGAGTGTCCCACCAGCCCGATGAGAATTCAAAGTGTTGGCAGCGGATCCATCGGCATATCCAGGTATTTTTGGTGTAACCGGTCCAGCTCGCCATTCATCGTGTTGAAGAAGATAAAGCCATCAAGCCAGCGGACCAGATTATGCTGGTCCATCTGCACACCCATATGGGCAGGCGAGCGACGGATCACGAATTTACGATCAAACTCCTTGTTCGGATTTTGCTTGGCGAGTGATTGCGCAACAATTGAATTGGTCGCAATCAGATCGGCCTGACCGGAAATATAAGCTGCTGCAGCGGTCGCATCATCTTCTGTGCGCATGATATTGGCTTTGGGATTGGCCGTCGAAATAGCCAGTTCCTGTGTCGAGCCTTTAGCGGCAGCAATCTTCAAAGAGCCGATAGCTGAGGCGGCCTCAACCTTGGCGGATTTGGCACCATAAACTGCCAGAAATGTGTTGGCATAAGGAGCAGTAAACTGGATTTGCTTGGCCCGCTCGGGGGTCAGGCCCATCACAGAAATCACAATATCGACTTTGTCGGTCAGCAAAAATGGTATCCGGTTAGCCCCGGTGATCTGCTGCATTTCGAGCTTCACACCCAAGCCTTTGGCAACCATTTCAGCCAATTCGATATCGAAGCCTATCGGATTGCGATTGGCATCCTGCGATCCGAAAGGCGGTGCATCGAGTGGCACTCCGATCCGGACAACGCCTTTGGAAATAATATCTTGCAGCTTGTCGGCTTTGGCTTGGGGTGCCCCGAAAACCACTGCGCCAAGCGCCAGTAGACTTAGAACAATTTTCTTCATCATATTTCTCCCTTTTACAGCGGGGTTCAATCCCCCTTCAGCAGTCAGTCATGCAGCATTCCATCCGGAAATTAATTCAGGACGGCATCAAGAAAACTTTTAAGCTCGGCTGTTTGCGGATGCGACAAGACCTTGGCAACGGGTCCTTGCTCCCACACCTTACCCTCATGCATGAACACGATGCGGGTTGCAAAATGGCGGGCAAAACCCATCTCATGGGTCACCAGAATCATGGTCATTCCTTCACGCGCTACCCCTTCGAGAACGCGCAACACTTCCCCTGTTAATTCCGGATCAAGCGCCGAGGTCACTTCGTCAAACAGCATCAATTGCGGGTTCATCGCTAGCGAGCGCGCAATGGCTACGCGCTGTTGTTGTCCGCCGGAAAGCTGTGACGGCATGGAATCGATTTTATCCGCCAAACCAACACGAGCCAGTACATCGGCGGCAAGCCTGCGCGCTTGATCCGGGCTCTGCTTGAGCACGAGACGTGGCGCAAGCGTGATATTGTCGCTGACGCTTAAATGCGGAAACAGATTAAAACTTTGAAATACGATTCCGACATTCTGGCGCAGCGAACGCAAATCGGTATCGGGGTCATTGACCTTGACGCCATCGATCAGAATCTCCCCGGCCTGAATCGGCTCCAAACCGTTGAGACAGCGCAATAGAGTCGATTTTCCAGATCCCGACCGCCCGATTATCGCAATCACTTCTCCCGCCTCGACAGTCATGCTGACATTATCGAGAACTTGCAAATGGCCGTAATGCTTGCTGACATTGATCAATTCAACGCGTGACATTGAAACGCTCCTCCAGCTTGCGGCTCCATTGGGTCAACGGAAAACAAATCAGAAAATAGATGATGGCCACCGTGATATAGACGGCAAAAGGTTTGTAGGTTGAGGCCGAGGTAAGCTGGCCCTCACGGGTCAATTCGACAAAACCGATGGTTGCAGCCAGTGACGTGTTCTTTATAAGTTGCACCAGAAAACCGATGGTCGGAGGTATCGCAATCCGCACGGCCTGCGGCATGATGATATACCGCATCTGTTGCAAATAGGTCAGTCCCAACGAGGCGCCTGCCTCCCATTGTGTCGGTGCAACAGCAATCAGAGCCCCTCTCCAGATTTCTCCTAAAAAGGCTCCGCCATAGATGGAATAGGCCAATGCTGCTGCCGTCCAAGCATTGACCGGCAATCCTGCAATCGACAATCCGAAATAAAACAGAAACAGCCAAACCAGCAAAGGCGTTCCCTGGACAATCTGGATGTAGCAGGAGGCCAGAAGGCGCATAGCTGTAAAGGATGAAATCCGCATCACAGCCAAAAGCAAACCCACACAAGCCCCGCCTGTAAAAGCCAGTGCCGTCAAGGCCAGCGTCCAGCGTGCGGCGAACACCAGATAGACGACATCCCCAGTTCCGAATTCCCTGATCATCGTGCAAACACCTGTCGATAGATCAGGGTAAAAACGCCGCGCATCATAAAGGCAATGGCTAGGTAAACACCGCCGATCACCGTATAGACCTCAAAATCCCTGAAGGTTCGCGACTGGATGATGGAGCCAACATGGAACAAATCCTGCACTGAAATTTGCGAAACAACACTCGTCGCCAGCATCAACAAAATAAACTGGCTGGACAGCGCCGGATACATCGCCTTCAATGCCGGAAAAACGATGATGTAGCGGAAGATTTGCCAGGGCGTCAGTCCCAACGATTGGCCTGCCTCGATTTGCGATTTGGGGATAGACTCAAGCCCTGCACGAATGATCTCGGTTGAATAGGCACCGAGATTGATCACCAACGCGATCAGAGCAGCATCAAAGCCTTCTAGGCGCAGCCCCAGCGAGGGCAAGCCGAAATACAGCAGGAAAATCTGAACCAGCAGGGGCGTATTGCGAATTGCCTCGACATAGACTGTAACGCCCTGTTTGAAGCGGGTACCGCCATAGGTCTTTGCACAGGCACAGGCCAAACCAAGAAAAAAGCCTAAAATCATTGTCGCCACTGACAAGAGTAGCGTTAAAGCAAGGCCATCGAGTAAAAACTCCCAGGCCGCAAATACATCGCGAAACTGCAGACCGTATTTCATGCCTTGAGTTTCCGCCCCCAAATATAAAGTTGACTCTGTTGGTCAACTATTCACCAGACAAACAAATGGCGACCTAAAGGTCAATCGTTAAAATGGGAGGCAAAGCGAACCACTGAGGGGAAAAAGGCAAAATATCGGCTCAAATTCACTGATAGCTTAAATTCGCTCGATTGTTGCAGAGCAACACGGCCAATCGTATCGCTGCCTTTATAAATAATTCTAACAAGAAATTCAGACCAGCTAAGAAATATTATCATTTATAAAAATATAAATCCCGATACTTTTCTGAAAATCCTGCGCTGGTAGAGCCATTGAAGACGACCTCTATGGCCCTACAATAAAGGACCGATAGAAGAGCTAAAATCGCATCGCGAGGCCTTAGACCGCGAATGTTCCGACCCAGAACCAATAGGCCTGGATATCCTGCTGCACCCCCGCACAGGCGAGATTTATGGCCGCTGGGCCGACAGACTGGAAGAGATATTAACTAGAGAAAATTCTCTTGAAGCCAGAGAATTGGTGCAAAGCATGAGACATCATATGGATCTGAATCCACGGCCTGATGGCTCTGGTCTTGATGCTACACTCTATGGAGCACTGGCGCGAATCTCGACTGTCTGCACCCAGATGGCAGACAACAAAAATCGCCCCGAAGGCGACGCTTCAGGGCGTTTTGAAGAGTTGGTTGCGGGGGCCCGCAACCCCCTTTGCCGAACATGGGTTTTGATATAATTTTCAGATCTAAAACTTTTTAATTTCACGCACTCAAATGTAAATAAGATAAACACCCATCATTGACAAAACTGATTGGTAGGCTGCTAATTAAATATTAGAATTCCAATTATGCTCGAATAAATCTGTTTCATTCAAATATTTTCAAGCCTTTTACGCAACTGATCAATTTTTAAATAGACGCTATCAATGTCGGAAATGCTAAAACCGTTCGAAAAATCCAACCCATTATCTTTGAATGATGATTGCAAAAGTCCTGTAAAATGCACCCGCTTTTGCTGATCGACAATCAAGCCATTTTCTAACTCATAGTGACGGTTCCATTGAATAGCATCGTCCGGGCTCATTCCGGCTGGCAAATCCAATTCAATCTTTGAATTTTTTAACCGGACAGGATACCCCCCGGGCAAGCCATTGGGGCCGGGCAGATGACCAGACCAATCATGTCCCTGTGAAAGTGCGAGTATCAGGGGAACACCAGTTGCACCGGAAATGTCAATGACCGGTTCCGGGGTTAATTTCACATTATGGAAATAGTCAAAAACATTGGTTATTTCCTGATTATCGATCCAAACTCTCGGTGCCCGACCATATCTTTCATTGGGTAACTGACGAAAAGCGGCCAAATTCTGGTAATGTGCCAACACCCTGATACGCGATTGATCAATATCCAGTATCCCTGCAAATACCGATGACAGAATTCCTACATTTCCAAGTCCGCATAAGACGGAATGCCCTTCGGCCGCAATGATTTCATTGACCACATCGGGAAAAGAGCAATTGATAAAGTGGCAGGATCGGCCGGATCCCGTTATCGCTCTGGCGACACTTAACGATATAGCCGATTGTGCAACGGCTGTCGCGCTCAAGCCCCCTTGGCGAACAAGGGCTGACCAAGCATCTCCCGTTTTTGCAATAATTGACGAGGTCTGCACAGAAGCAGCCTGAACAAAAATTCTCGGTTCGTACTGGGCCAGAAGCTGCGATGCCGCATCAGGTTGAAGTAAATCAATATAACAGGAAATAAATTTTGCCTTCGATTGAAAAATTTTGGCCCGCGCATTGGATGCAGTAACGATCCAGTCAAGTCTGGTTTGATTGCGCGCCGCAATGACGACGCTAACCGGAGCACGTGCTGTGGCCGCAATATCAAACGCTATTCGTGCAGCAAAAGCCCCAGAACCAGAAATTACTATATCACAAGCCATTATGTCTCCGTTATTTTGCAAATCTGTCCCAGCAATCATCAAGTTGTGGGGACAATTTATGCTTCATAATTCTTTGACTTGCTGTGCGTTCAAAGTCCTCAACAAAGGCAAGATAACGTGGGTTCTGATAGGGAGCCAGGCGTTGCGCCAACCACACTGACAGCTCTGTAGCAACAAGGCTGGAACCTGACTTGCATTTCACAAAAAGCTTGATGTCCTGCTCACCAATATCCGAATGAACACCGATCATAGCACAATCTTCAATTTTAGGGTGCTCTGCGGCTACATGTTCGACTTCCCACGCAGACACATTTTCCCCTTTGCAGCGCACGCTATCACTCATCCTGCCATGGAAAAACATATTGCCGTCAGCATCGAATGATCCCAGATCACCAGTATATAACGCGCCTCCGCGCAACGCTTTTGCTGTGACTTCGGGGTTTCGGAAATAACCGGGGAACAGTGCGCCGTCCAGATTTTCACGCACAACAATTTGGCCACGCTCGCCGCATTGGACAGGCTTGTCCTGCTCATCGAGCAATTGGACACTAAACCAAGGAATTGCTTTCCCAACGGAGCCAACAAGTCCGGTGCCATTATAGGTTGTGATACTTGAAGCTTCAGTCATGCCGTAACATTCGCGGATCATGATGCCAAAACGGTTTTGGAATGCTCCCCAAATATCAGAAGGGCAACCACCCCCCCACGCAATTTTTACACCATGCTCTTGATCCAAACGTGTAGGCGGCTGTTTCAGCAACAATTGTAGAATGCCGCCCAAATGGTGAATATGCGTTGCGCCTTCATGTTTTGCTTGTTCCCAAAAACGTGAAGCGCTGAAACGATCGACCATTGCGAGCCTAATTCCGTGGGTCATGGGAAGAGGCAATAATTGGGCTCCTCCGATGTGGTACAGGGCTTCCCATACAAAAAAAACATCGTCGCGTTGCGCACCCGAAACCAGGCTTACAGCCTCGCTCGCCAATAACAGCATTTGATGAGATACAATCGCACCTTTCGGTCTACCGGTTGTTCCTGATGTATACATGATTGCAAATGGATCTTCGAGGCCGGGAGGCGGGCACTCGAAACCTTCTGAAACTGCGAGGAGGGAGGATAGCGGCACCGCCAGATCCGCTGGACCGTTCGAATAAATCGGCAAGCTGTTTATGCCGAGCGCTTCAACCATCAACGGTACTAAATCAGCGTCAGCAATGAATAACCGAGGTTCACTGTGATCTAAAATATAGCGAAGTCCCTCGCCACGCTGCTGCGCATTGACAGGGATCCAGACAAGACCCGCTTTGGAGAGTGCAAAAATAACGGTGAGAGCCATCAAACTATTGTTCATCATGACGGCAACACGATCACCTTTGGTCAATCCTTGCACCATGAAGGCACAGGCAAGTGAATCAGAGTCCCTATCAAGCATCGCGTAAGTGAAAGGCTTGGAATTAAAACGGGCATAAACCCCGTCCGGGTTGCTGATCGCAGACCGCCTTAAGAGTTCAACAAGTGTGTGCTCTAACATAGAATTGATCCATCAGCTTATTGTGTTTTTACGAAACCGTTCTGCAATCAGCAGCAATATCGTGACAACGATCAGAACGACCGTCGAGACTGCTGCCAATGTCGGATTCAGTTGCAAAATCATATCATCCCACATCTGTTTGGGCAGCGTGGTTGCAAGCCCGCCGCTGATAAAAATAGCAACGGTTAATTCATCAAACGATGTAATAAAGGCGAATAGAAACGCGGCAATCAGTCCGCCTTTTATGACCGGTAAAGTAATATGGATAAGTGTCCGAACACGGTTGGCGCCAAGTGTCGACGCGGCCTGATCTAATCGCATATCATAGGTTTTCAATATTGCGCCGATCGTTACCACCGTAAATGGCAGAGAAAGAACCGTATGGCCAATGACGAGCCCAGCATTGGATGCAACTAAACCTATACGTGCAAACAGGTAAAACATCCCTACTGCAACCACGATGCGGGGAACGATCATGGGCGCAAGAAAAAAACCAAAAATGAACCCGGCCCAGCGCGACGATGATTTAGCCAAAGCAAGGGCAGTTCCCGCACCAAACGCTGTCGCAAGGCACGCTGCAAGAAAAGCAACAATGAAGGAACGCGATGTGGCTGTCAGCCACAAGGCAGAATTGAAATAGGTTTCAAACCACCTCAGTGAATAGCCGGGCGGGGGAAATTCCAAAAAATCCGACTTTGTAAAACCGATCGGAATGACAAGCAGCGTGGGCATAACGAGAAACCCGATAATCAACCAAGCAAAAACCGCAAGCAGTCGCTCAGACACATAACGTCCAAGCATCAACTGGCTTAGTTGCGAAAGAATATTGGCGGCCGTCGAAATATATTCCAGAAGCTGAAGGCCAAAAATTCTTATCTTGCTATGCGAGCTTTCCGAGCCTTCCTTTCCCGCAATCGAGGAAATACCAAAAATCAAATCATAGAAAAAAACAGCCGTGAGCGTTGTAACCAGCATCATGACCGAGAGTGCGCCTGCAAAAGACCAATTCAGCAATTCAGAAACCTGAGTGATGATCAGTTGGGCCAACATCGTTTGTTGCCTTCCCCCTAAAAAAGCCGGGACAATAAAAAACCCGAGTGAGGAAATGAAAACAAGCAAGCCACTCGCTGTAACTCCCGGCAACGAAAGTTTGAAATAAACCAGCCAGAATGCTTTTGAGGGGCTTGCTCCCAGGGTCTGGGCTGCAGAGGTCAAACGACTATCAATACTGGTCATCACAGGCAGCATTGTCATCACAGCAAGCGGGACCATAGTGTGCACCATGCCCACAAGAACCCCGAACTCATTATGCAATAGCGGCAGGGGTTCTTTAATAAGTTCGGTGCCCATCAATATACTATTAATAACGCCCATCCGACCGAGCATGATCATCCAAGCAAACGTTTTAACAAGATAACTTGTCCAAAACGGAATGATAACGAGCAACAGAGCTTTATTGCGAACTCGTTCGGGCAAACTGGCTACCCAATAAGCGAGAGGATAGGCAATGATAAGCGACAGACAGGCTGTCTGCGCTGCTATTCTGAAGGTAATCCCCAGCACCCGCAGATACACATCCGTGTTCAAAATCCGTGTATAGGACTTGACGGCCCATTGCCCCGTATCTGGATCTGTAATACTGAGCAGCAATAGGCTGCACACGGGATAAACAAAAAACACCAACAGAAACAATATGCCCGGGATTGCAAGCCATAGCGGGTTTAAAAATACTCTTTTGATCGCTTGCGCTATCATGGGATCACAACGGCTCTTTCAGCCTGCCATCCGAGGGTAATGGAACTGCCTCGTCCCGGCACTTCGATATCGGGCGGCTGACGTACGATCACATCCTGACCATCGTCCAACGTTGCAATCACCCGCGTTTCAGATCCCGCATAAACCAAATCACGCACAGTTGCACGAAATATATTTGGGCCTTTTGCATCGAATACAAGATGTTCCGGGCGAACAACGACGGCACCGGACACCATCTCTTTTGAAACACCCGCCGGGAGCAAGAACCGCCCATAACTGGTCACGAGCCACGAATTTCTGTTTTGATCGATCTGGATCGATCCCCGCAGAATATTTGATATCCCAATGAAATCCGCGGCAAAGGCCGAACAAGGATTCATGTAAATTTCTCGAGGCGTACCTATCTGTTCAATGCGCGCATGGTTCATCAGACAGATGCGATCAGACAGTGCAAGTGCCTCTTCTTGATCATGAGTGACATAGATGATGGTTGCGCCGCTCTCCCTGTGCAGCCTTTTGATTTCAATTTGCATTTGGTCGCGGAGCTTTTTATCAAGCGCACCCAGAGGTTCATCCATCAGAATGATCGAGGGTTGATAAACAAAACAGCGTGCCAGAGCCACACGCTGCTGCTGACCACCTGAAAGCTCTTTGGGAAATCGGTTTGCAAGTGACCCGAGATGGACCATCTCGAGTGCAGCGTCGACACGCGATTTGATCTGGCTATCAACAATGCCACGCATTTTCAGCGGGAAGGCAATGTTTTCGGACACGGTCAAATGCGGGAAAAGCGCATAATGTTGGAAGATCAGCCCAATATCCCGCCTGTGGACCGGCACATTGGATTGTTCGATACCATCGATAAAAATAGAGCCTTCGGAGGCATCTACAAGACCGCATACCAATTGTAGGAGTGTCGTTTTTCCGGATCCAGACGGACCAAGCAGTGTTAGAAATTCCCCTACTTGAACTTCCAGCTGCGTCGGTTCTAAAGCCGTGAAGTTTCCATACCGCTTTGCCAATCCATCGATGCGCAACTTCGGTGGCAATACACTTGTTTGATGATCGATTGCCACCGATTTGCTCCGATTTAGGATAGAAGCCAACTATTGAATTTTTCTGTGACGGCAGACCGATTTGCTGCCCACCAATTTTCATCGGCTATTGCCATTTGTTTGAGATTGACTGGTGAGGTCGGCAAATCGACGGCCCGCTTTTCAGCAATTGTCTTATAGGCCGAAAGGTTTGTCGGACCATATGCCAACCCTTCTGTGAACAAAGCCTGGCGCGCCGGATCCGAGCAGAATTTAATAAAGGCTCGAGCCACATCGGCTTTCGGACAACCTTTTGGAATTGACCAGCCTTCGATCGAGTAAAGTCCCTGGTTCCAGACAATTTTGGCAGGCGTCCCGCCATCAATGGCCGATTGGAACCGCGCGTTCCAGCCCGATATCATATCCACCTCGCCGCTTTGAAGCATTTGGGTTGTCTGTGCTCCACCGGTCCACCAAACGGCAATATGCTGTTTGACAGTATTCAGTTTCTTGAACGCACGTTCAACATCAAGGGGATAGAGCTTGTCCAACGCAACACCATCGGCAAGAAGGGCTTGCTCAAGTGTATCAATGGGATTTTTACGCAACGAACGACGACCGGGAAACTTCTCGACATTGAAAAAATCCGCCCAGGTCTTTGGCGCTTCTTTCACGCGATCGGTCCGATAGGCAAATACGCTTGAATAGACATCGGTGCCAAGCCAATGCTGGGAAATCGCTTCCGGCATGAGATCGGGTGTATCGGCAATTGTAAAGCCAATAGCCTCCAAAAGCCCCTGTTTGGCCAGAATATCACGGGCTGAAAGTGTCAAAGTACACACATCCCAGATATATGACTTCGTATCAACCATAGCCTTGAATTGTGCCGTAGGTTCGGCTTCACGCGCAACGTTAACAACCTTATTGCCCGTTTCTTTTTCGAATGGGTCATAGAAAGCTTTGCGAAATGCCGGGCCAAAAGGTCCACCCGGATCAGCAACTGTTATCTGTGTCGCTGCAAAGGCTTGCCTCACATAGGCAGGCGCGGCAAGTGTTGTAACTGCAAGGCCACCAGCTGCCCCAATGAGGCCACGGCGTGTCAGTTTTGGTGATTTCATCGTCATGGTAATCCCCTTATCCATCCCATTGCCATGATTGGCAAAAGGCTCAAGTCTTTTTATTTGCACGGGCTGCAAGAAAGGCGTCCATCATCCGCCCGGGCTCTCCGGTTGCATAGGCTTTGCGCTGGTATTGAATGCCGGAACTTATCGCATCCTTGAATCCCGGCTCGGTCACTTCACGGAAGCGTTCGCGATTCAAGCGCATCGCAACAGGTGGCTTGCCGGCTAACTCTTCGGCCAGCTTGATCGCGGCATTCATGACCTCTGATTGCTCAACAATGCGATTCAAAACACCAATACGCAGACATTCATCAGCTTCCATCATGCGTCCGGTCAAGGTCAAGTCAATGGTATGACCCAAACCGATGATTTCACGCATAATCCAGGGACCGGTCACACTTGCAATGCCGGAATTGATTTCAGGTTGACCCATTTTGACGCCGTTATGACCGATGCGTAAATCACAAAGCAAAGCGACTTGGAAAGCAGAACCCGCCGCGATGCCATTCAAAGCAGCAACAATCGGTTTCGACATGGAGCGGATCCTGTCGTAGAGCCTTTCCCATTCGACCATCCATACTTCTGCCCGGTCAGGATCGAAGGTCTTAGTTTCATTGAGGTCCTGACCCGCACCAAAAGCGCGGTCGCCCGCTCCGGTCAATACAATTGCACCAACGGCCTCATTGTTTTCCATTTCTGTGAACGCTTCAACAAGAGCTTCCCGCATTGGAGCATTCCAGGCGTTCATGATTGCCGGCCTGTTCAAAGTGATGATACCCACCCGGCCTCTCACGTCTCTCAATACAGATTCAGGCACTGGATCATCCTTTTAAGTTATTGCATTGCAATAGTTACTATTAGACAATTGACATGTTCGATTGTCAATGAGAATTGTTTGAAAGGAAGGACGGAACCCTCATGTTGAAGACGGCACAAAGAAATGATGCATCTGCACCCAATAGGCCGCGCGTGAGTGATCCTTTGGTCGTCGCCTCAGTTGAAAAGGCGTTCAAAGTCCTATCTGTTTTTGGCAAAGAGCAAGATAAACTGACCCTGTCACAGATTGCCGAAATTTCTGGTTTTGATTTAAGCAGCGCCCAACGTTTTACCCACACTTTGGTTAAACTGGGATATTTGCAGAAGGAGCAGGAAACCCGCCGCTTTAGTCTGACCTTAAAAAATCTCGATTTGGCATCAAATTTTCTGAGCGGACATCGTTTGATTAATTTGGCGATGCCCTATCTTATGCATTTGAGCAAGGAGACCGAAGAAACGGTTAATCTTACTTTGCTTGATGGTCAGGAAATTATTTTTGTTTCACGCTTCTTGAGCCGTCATATGCTCAATACTGATGTGGTTATAGGCACCCGAATGCCTGCTTATTGTACGGCGCCCGGTATTGCTATTCTCTCGCGGCTTGACGAGAAGGTTGCCGAAGCATGCATGATAGCATCGCGCCCAAGGGCGATTACCGAGCATACAACATGGCGGCTGCTCGATCTTATGGAAAAAATAAGGATCTCAAAAAAGCAAGGTTTTGCTACGCAATTTGAAGAATTCTATCATGGTGATGCCTCGATAGCGGCGCCCGTTATAGACAGCAAAGGGTATCCGCTAGCAGCTGTGAATGTGGCCGTATCGCTATCGCGTTATAATCGTGATGATATTGTTAGTCGGTTTGCTCCTCTTGTTGTGGCCGCGGCCCATGCCATTTCGAAGGCATAGAAATGGATAAGCAGGCCCTTTTGCATCGTGTCGTTCCAAGGCAAGGCAGCATTGTCCAATTCACCTTTGATGGCGAAACACTAGAAGGCTACAGCGGCGAGACGATTTTAACGGCTATCTTGTGCGAGCGCGCAGTGTTGAGGCAGCTTGAATTCTCTACCGAAATGCGAGCCGGTTTTTGTTTGATGGCAGCGTGTCAAGACTGTTGGGTTTGGACCCGGGACGGTCTAAGATTGCGCGCCTGTTCGACACCACTCAGCCATGGTCTTGATTTGTTAAGTACCCCACCCATCATGAGTGAGGCTTAGATGTCGATCATTGTCATCATTGGGGCAGGGCCGGCAGGAATTAGAGCGGCAGAAACAATCAGTCGCGCTGGGCTAGTACCCATTCTTATCGATGAAGCCCCACGTGCAGGGGGGCAAGGTTACAGAACACCCGCATCTGGAATTTCAATTGATACCCATAAGCTTATGGGATCTCAATATAAAAAATATCAACAGCTTCATCACGATTTTTTGAGCATCGTTTCAAGTATTGACTATCGACCCGAAACGCTTGTGTGGGCAATTGAAAACAATACACTCTTTACTCTCTCGCACAATACGATCGCTACAATACAATTTGATTGTCTGATTGTAGCGAGTGGCGCAACAGATCGTGTATATCCCATGCCGGGTTGGACTTTACCTGGTGTTTTCACATTGGGTGGAATGCAGCTCAGCCTTAAAGATCAAGGCTGTGCAATTGGCAAAAAAATTGTTTTATTCGGCTCATCCCCACTGCTGCCGCTTGTCGCATTGCAGTATAAAAATCTGGGTGTTGAGATCCCTGCAATATGTGACACGACTGGATTAGCTGGAAAGATTTCCGCACTCCCATCCATGGTTTTTAGCCCTGGCACCTTCTTGCGGGGCGTGAGTTATCTTGCATCCTTAACCTTATCCCGCACACCACTATTTTTCGGGGTTAAACCCTTATCCATCGAAGGCGATCATCGAGTTCGAGGCATTCGATTCCTTACCGGATCAGGTCAGGAAAAGTGGATTGAATGCGATGGTGTCGGCTTGGGTTATGGCTTAAAGCCAGAGACACAAATTGCGGATTTGGCAGGGGCGGTGTTTGAACCCGATGAAGATTTAGGTCTTTGGTTGCCTCGGATGGATCAAGACGGGCGCGCAGGAAACAATCTCTATCTTGCGGGCGATGGTGCTGCAATTGGTGGAGCCGATGCTGCTGAAGCAAGTGGCAAACTGGCAGCACTTGCTGCACTTTCAAGCCTCGGGATTTATTGTGATACCAAAAAGCAAACCAGATTACAAAATAAAGTCAAGAGATTGAGAGCCTTCCAGCGTGGCCTTGCCCATGCTTTTGCTCCTCCGCAGCAATTTGCGGAAACTTTACCAGATGAAACAGTTATTTGCCGTTGCGAAGCCATACACGCGGGAACAATTCGTAAAGCCCTCATACTAAGCCATACCCCGCCTGAAATGAATCGCGTCAAAGCCATCACCCGCTGTGGTATGGGGCGGTGCCAAGGCCGTATGTGTGCACCTGCATTACAAGCGATTATTATGCACCATACCAATCAATCGCTTTCACAAACGGGTCGTTTGCGTGGACAGGCGCCAATCAAGCCAATACCGCTATCAGCAGCCGGGGAGACCGCCCCATGACAAGGTCGACAGAAACAATCATTATTGGTGGTGGACTCGTAGGTGTTTGGGCCGCTTATTTCCTAGCGCGGCGAGGCAGAAAAGTGTTGTTGCTTGAAAAGGGCTTTATCGGCGCACAATCAAGCGGCGTCAATTTCGGCAATCTCCGGTTGCAGGGTCGCCATCCCGACCAATACCCCCTATCATTGCGATCACAGGGCATATGGGAACAGCTTCCCGATCTGATCGGAGACAGTTGCGATTATGATCGCACTGGGCATCTCTATTGTGCCTTCGATTCAGATGAAGCAGAAAAATTGGCAGCCTATGCTGCCGTGTCACGATCACATGATCTGCAGATTGAAAATCTTGATCGTGTTTCAATAAAACAGAGATTTCCCTATATCGGCAAAAAGGTTATTGCCGCGACATTTTCCGCACGTGACGCTGTTGCTAACCCACGCTTGGCAACACCCGCAACAGCGCGGGCTGCACAAGCGTATGGTGCCGTCATGATCGAAAATTGTGAAGTCACCCAAATCGAGGCGAGCGATAAAGGTTTTGAAGTCCATACGCAGCATGGTGAAACATGGTCTTGCCTCTATGTAATCAATAGTGCCGGAGCATGGGCAGCAAACATTGCCAAACAATTTGGGGAGGATGTTCCCGCTTTCGCTGCAGGTCCGCCGCAATTTGTTACAGAACCGGTTCCATACCGGATCGCCCCCTCGATCCAGACCATTGATGGGTCGGTGATTGCAAGACAAATCCCGCGTGGAAACGTTATTCTCGCTGGCTATCCGCGTACCGCATCAGATCTTGCTGCAAACCGAGCACCTGTTCCACCCCGCAAAACTGTGGCTGGCATGGCAGCGCTCTCCGAGGTGATCCCATCACTCAGATCCTGCCATGTCATTCGCGTTTGGTCTGGTATCGAGGCCTATCTTCCCGACATGATACCCATCATTGGACCGAGTGAAACAACACCCGGATTGTTTCATGCTTTCGGATTTTGCGGACACGGTTACCAGATCGGCCCCGGGGTTGGAATTTGTTTGAGTGAATGGATTTGCGATGGCCAGACACCTACCCCTTTGGAAGCCTTCGGGATCGGGCGATATCGCACAACGATTGCAGTGAGCGAAAAATTTAAATCAGAATTTGATGCAGGCGGTGCAAACGCATGAAACATACAATTGCAATCATCGGCTCTGGTATCATTGGCATGTGGACGGCCTATCAGGCACAACGGCAAGGTCATCATGTGATCCTGATTGAGGCCGAAAGTGCAGGCGGAGAACAGGCAGCGAGTTTTGGCAATGCCGCATGGATTTTTGAAGGGAGCGTTCTGCCCATATCCACTCCCGGTCTTTGGCGGGAAATCCCTTCCTACCTGATCGATCCGCTAGGCCCGTTTTCGATCAAATTGAAATATTTATTGAAACTCGCTCCGTGGCTTATTCAATTTGTCCGAGCGGGTAACAGCATCGAAAAAATCGAAACCTGTGCATTGGCACGCATCGCTTTGTTGAAAGCTAGCCTGTTCCATTACCGAGAGCTTGCCCGTGACCTAGGACTGGATCGATTTGTTCGGCAAGACGGCCTTGTGTTCGTTTATCCCAACCGCGCCGATTTTGAAAATGAAAGTCTGGGAACAAGACTTCGCAAAGCCTACGGGCTTCATTGGGAAGAGTGGGATCAAGCAGAGTTGCACGCGAACGAGCCGGAACTTGGCCATGATTACACATTCGGTACTTTCCATCCCTATGGTGGCCATTTGAGCGATCCCGGACGCTTTATCGCGCTGGCTGTTCAGGAAATGATCAATCGGGGCGCAACGCTCGTTTCTGCCGAAGCGACCGGCTTTGCTGTCGAACAGCAGCGGCTAAACGGTGTTCATACAACGCATGGCACGATCGCATGTGACCGAGCCATAATTTGTGCCGGGATTCACGGCAAAGCCCTCGCACACCAAACAGGCGATCACATTCCACTAGAATCTGAACGCGGCTATCACCTCGTATTGAATGATCTCGAAAGAATGGGCCGCAGCCCCCTGATGCCAAGTGATGGCAAAATGGGTGTCACCATGACAGACAACGGATTGCGGATTGCCGGGCAAGTAGAACTTGCTGGAGTTTCCGAACCTCCGGATTGGCGAAGGACCGACATATTACGAGAATATCTGGGACGCCTGCTGCCCCGCACGAAAGACTATCTTGGAAAAACAACACGCTGGATGGGCCACCGCCCTTCGACGCCTGACGGACTTCCCTGCCTCGGTCCAGCCACGCAATGCAAAGATATTTTTCACGGCTACGGGCATGGGCATAGTGGCATCGGAATGGCACCGAGTTCAGCGCGTCTGCTAGTAAGCCTTGCTACCGGGCAGGCTACGCCTTTCAATGCAGCCCCTTATCGGGCGGAGCGATTCAAGTGACTCAAAAAACCCTTCATCTGAGTGCTGCCGATATTGAGGCCTGCGCTCCGCAAGCCAACGAAGCACGAATGGAGATCGGTGAGGCCTTCCATTCTTTCAAAAACGGATACGCGAAAAGTCCACCCAAACAAACTATTGCACTCGAACCGGGCCATTCATTCCAGTGCCTTGTCGCAGCATGGAAAGAAAAAGGAATGTCATCCGTAAAATGGCTGGGCGTGGTTCCTGTCTTGGCTGGATCCAAAAATATCGGAATCAATGCAAGTATTATATTGAGCGATTATAATACCGGCTATCCGCTGGCTGTGATGGACGGCAATTTGATTACAGCCATTCGGACGGCCGCCATGTCTGCCTTCGCGGCTCAAAAGCTTGCTCGAAAAGAGGGGCGGCAGATAGGAATTATCGGATGCGGATTGCAGGCACGACATCATATCAATGCACTTAAGGCCGTTTTGCCCTCGATTAAAAACGTGGTCGCATTTAGCCGATCCCCTGTTTCAACGGCAGCATTTGTTGAATATGTCCGACACCAGGACTTGGAGGCCAGAGCTGCGGTTAACCCTTATGAAGCCATCATCCAATCCGATGTCATTATCACAACCGTACCCATGTACCCTGGATTTGCTCCCTTTCTTGACACTGCATGGATACCCCGCGGGGCGTTTGTTTCAGCGGTTGATATTGGCCGTTCATGGTTGCCTCAGCATCTGAGGGCACTTGATATTTTGGTAACCGATGATCACCAGCAGCAAGCAGACAGCCCCCCGCTTGCCCCGGATGTAGGGCCGTTGGGAACATTCGATGCTGACCTGGCAGATCTTGCTACTTCAACCCATCCGGGCCGAACGCATGACTCGCAACGGGCAATGTTTATATTCCGTGGGCTTGGACTTGCCGATCTTGCTGTTGCAGGTTTGGTCTATAAAAAAGCAATCAGCCATAATGTAGGTACTTTTCTGAACGTATAATTTGGTAAGTCAATCAAGAATTGAGATGGGATAGAAAATGAACGAAGCATTGCCCCTCGTTAAAACATCTTGGTGGTTTGACGAGGCTATGGCCAATGATGCCAATGCCCGGACAATATCATTGACCGGCAAAACCGACGCCGATGTCGTGGTAGTTGGGGGCGGCTTTACGGGGTTGTGGACAGCATTGCATTTAAAAGAAAAATCCCCCGGTCTTCGGATCATATTGATTGAGGCAGGGTTGTGTGGTTCTGGGGCAAGCGGGAAAAATGGCGGAAAAGTCCATGGCTATTGGTCGGCTTTGCCAGGCATTTCAGCAATACTCGGTCCCGATGCAGCTGTGGAAATAGCCCGCGCTGGATCGAAGGCCCAAGACGGGATTAGAGCCTTCGCAACCTTGAAGGGGCGGGATCTGTGGTGGAAGGAAGCGGGCAATATTAGGATATCGGCTGCTCCGGCACAGGACACCAAGATACAGACTGCCATACTTTGTGCCCGTGAGCTGGGGGTTCCAGATAGCGCGATCGAACTCTCGCATGCCGACGTCGAGACACGGATTCAATCGCCAGTTTTCCGTGGTGGCGTTTTTTATCCCGAAGCAGCCAATATCCACCCGGCAAGACTCGCCCGCGCCCTGCGTTCGGCTGTTATTGACTGCGGGGTTGAAGTTTACGAGAATACTCCAATGCTTCATCTGGAGCGCTCGAGCCCCAATCTTATAAAAACAGCAAACGGATCCATCGAAGCCAAACATGTTGTGCTGGCGACAAATACCGCTTTGGCAAAAATGCCGGAGATCAGCCCGCATCTAACCTTGTTTTCCAGCTATGCATTGATGACAGATGCTAATCCTGACGCCATAGATCGCATGTATTGGCAAGGCGGACAGGGTATTTCTGATTTCCGCATGTTCGTTCATTACTTCCGCGCAACGCCTGACGGACGGGTCTTGATGGGTTCGGGCTCTGGCCCCATTAGCGCAACCGGCGATGATACCGACCCGGGGCTGACAATGGATCGCTCTAGCGCCCAGCGTGCTGTGAGTGGACTGCGCAGACTGTTGCCAGAATTCAATCATACACTTACTGCCCAAATCTGGGGTGGCGGAATAGATGTTTCAGCAGACCGGCTGCCTTTCTTCAAATCGATGCCATGCAGAACCATCCATTATGGTGCCGGTTATTCCGGTCATGGTGTAAACGCGACCTATATCGGCGGACAATGTCTGTCATCGCTTGTGCTCGGCACCAGGGATTATTGGTCGTCACTCCCATTTTGTACGCGCACACTGCCAAGCCTCCCCCCAGAGCCAATCCGCACATGGGGAGGAAGTCTCATTCGCCAAAGCATAATCGCCTGTGAAGAAGCAGAAGAACAACAAAAACAGGCCTCATTTTATGATCGCTTCATCGCAGAAATACCCAAATTATTCGGTTTGAAAGTAGGAACCAGATAACCCTTCCACCAAGGCAGACAATTTCAAGCTTTATCTGACGGTGCTTGCATAGGGAGAGCGGGTGCGGGGCAAATAGACGCCATGGCCCTTGTCTCCGACAAGTGCTCCATCGCGCATGATCACCTTGCCGCGCGACATGGTCAGAACCGGTCTGCCTGTGAGCTCAAACCCTTCATAAGGGGTATAATCCGAGCCGTCCTGAATGAGATCATGGGTTAGCGTATAAGATATGTTCGGGTCCCAGATGGCTATATCCGCATCAGCGCCAATGCCTATACTGCCGGTGCGAAGACACTCTAAGGTATTGAATCGCAGTCGCGGGAAATCGGCATCAATTACGAAACCAGATGACACATAATAATTAACAATTATAATTACGTAGTTAAAAATAGGAACCAAATATGACCCCCGAGGATCGCAAAACGCTTGTCGACCAAATTGCTCCCTATGGCACTTTGCGTGCAGGCATCAATCTAAGCAACTTCCTACTCGTCTCTGGCCGCCACGAAACAGGCGAACCCTATGGCGTTGCACCTGATATGGCAAAAGCGATCGGCGCCTCACTTGATCTACCAGTTAATTTGGTGCCCTATGAATCACCTGGTGCAATTGTCGATACATCTATCAAGGACGAATGGGATATTTGTTTGATCGGCGCCGAACCGGCTCGCGCAGAAATTATGAGCTTCACGAATGCTTATGTTGAAATTCTAGCAACCTATCTGGTTCCTGCGAGCTCAACAATCATGTCTATTGAAGAGGTTGATCAGCCTGGCGTCCGAATTGCGGTTGCCGAGCGAGCTGCCTATGATCTATGGCTGACCGCAAATATCAAACATGCCACCTTGATGCATGCCCAAGGCATTGATGGCGCATTTGATTTATTTGTATCACAAAATTTGGAAGCGCTCGCTTGTCTTAAACCACGTTTATTGACCGAT
>Ga0136644_10000853_pt1 | contig 24460 bp, 21 predicted proteins | sample C_130820_EF_Meta_FD_94780 | JGI IMG/M metagenome (GOLD analysis project Ga0136644, IMG submission 94780) | Freshwater microbial communities from Lake Croche, Canada to study carbon cycling - C_130820_EF_MetaG (v2) (version 2) | ecosystem: Environmental > Aquatic > Freshwater > Lake | place...
CAGCGTGATCACGCCGCTCACCAGATCCTTCACGAAGATGTCTCGCGTGCCGTTCGTGTCACTCGCCACGAGGTTCGAGGCGTCGCTCTCAAACGCGATCTTCGTGCCGTCGGGGCTGAAGACGGGCTTGTATGAATACCCGTTGCCCTGGCCGTAGGTGTTGGTGGCGCTCACCAGCGTGATCACTCCAGTCGCCAGATCCTTCACGAAGATATCAGTCACGCCGTTCGTGTCACCGGCCACGAGGTTCGAGGCGAAGCTATCAAACGCGATTTTTGTGCCGTCGGGGCTGAAGACGGGGTCGTATGAAGCGTAGTTGCCCTGGCCGTACGTGTACGTGGTGCTCACCCGCGTGATCACGCCAGTCGCCAGATCCTTCACGAAGATGTCTTGCGCGCTGTTCGTGTCACCCGCCACGAGGTTCGAGGCGTAGCTCTCAAACGCGATTTTCGTTCCGTCGGGGCTGAAGACGGGGTTGTATGAATACCCGTTGCCCTGGCCGTACGTGTACGTGGTGCTCACCCGCGTGATCACGCCAGTCACCAGATCCTTCACGAAGATGTCGGCCACGCCGTTCGTGTCATCTGACACGAGGTTCGAGGCGTAGCTGTAAAATGCGATTTTCGTGCCGTCGGGGCTGAAGACGGGTGTGTATGAATCTCTGTCGCCCTCGGCTGCCGTGTTTGTGATGCTCGCGCGGGTCATCCCGACTGTCTGCATGCTGCTCGAAAAGGTCGGGGGAAAGAGGTTTTGCGGGGCATTGGCCGCCAGCATCGACCGCTGCTCGAGTCCTTCACCGCCGTGAAGGTGCGAGAGCCATCGATTGCGTCGTGAGCGACGAGATGTGCGTCCTGCGCGTGGGGCTCGGCTGGTCTCCGCCCGCCAGGGGCTGCCCAAGTAGCGGAACATGCTCCAGGAATGAACCGGCTTTCTCATGACGCTTCCCCTGTTGTGACGTGCTGCTGCGAAACCACCGTCTGGATTCGCTACCCGACCGCCGATCTCCGGCCGCCTCGGTGCGATCGCATCGGGGGCGGACGATTCGGGGGGATTACTAGTCCGTTGGAGATCGAGTTGTCAAGACCCTGCGGTCGTCCATGGCCGTCTACACGCGTCTGCCCGCAACTCCGCCGGAGGCGCTCACAAAAAACTAACGAGCGACAGTCGACGAGGGGGCATCCATCCCGCGTGTCGACCCATGCGACGCGCCTGAGCGGATTGCGTGCATCGACCGCGACGTCTTTCTGGGACGGATAGACGCGCTGGCCGCGATCGACGCACGCGCTGCGATGGCCGTCCTCTCTCCCTTGGCCGACCGTGCCCTGAGGGCATGGCATCCGGGGGAACGATCTTCATCAGTTGTGGCAGCGGCCATCAGGTCCGTTTTCCCACCAACGGCAACCCGCGGCTGGAATCGGCCGCCGAGAGAGATGTGGGCCGGATCGGAATGTTGCCCTTTGGGCTACACTGACCGACAGGCGATGAAGGTCTGTGGTTCGCGGGCATCCTGGAGGGGCGTTACGGTCATCGGTGACCGCCACGCACAGCGACCTCCTGTAGCCTTTCGAACAGGCGGTCGTGCTCGCCAAACTTCAATACGCCCGGCTGGACTCGAACCAGCGACCCTGGGATTAGAAATCCCATGCTCTATCCACCTGAGCTACGGGCGCGGAAAAACCGACGCGAACTCCTGCTTTCGGAGCATAGCACAGGCAGGGGGGTGGGAATGGCCGGCTTCCGGAGCCCGCGAGTGATTCCGACATGTCGTACGACGAGTAGCCCGAGATGCCCGCACGCTTCTGGCTGATCGTCGTGCTCTCTCTCATCGCGGGGATCGCCGTCCTGTTCGCCAAGCCGACGGGGCGCAAGCCAAAGTCGTCGGTTCCCTGGAGAGGCCAGATCAAGCCGCCGCCCCCGCCGCCGTGACGGCAACGGAATCCGCTTCATTTGCCGAGCGGATGTTCCTGCAGGCAGTCCGGGTCCTTCGGGGCGGGCTCCCCCACCTCGTCCACCGGGTGCGTGAACAGATACCGCCACACCGGCTCGTAGGCCGGCTTGCCGTCAGGCCCGGCCGGCGAACCCTTGCCGGGCTGCACGGCCGAATGCGCCCGCTTCTCGTTGCCGCCGACGTCCAACGCCGACACCAGCCGGCGCGAGTTGCCGTAGGGCGGCGAGGCGTCGTCCACGTTCACGATCGGACCGAACTCGTTCATCCCCAGCAGTTCCCACGACCGGCAATAGTGGTCGCCCGACCAGCCGCCGTCGAGCACGTGCGAGAAGCCGAAATACCGCTCCGCCGGCGTCGCCGACTCGAGCGATTGCCAGTCCTGGTCCTGGTCGCGCGGCCCGCAGAGCATCACGACTCGGTCCACCTTCACCTCCTTGGCGAACCGCGCGGCCGTGGTGGCGCCGTGCGATGCCCCGGCGACGATCACCTTGTTCCAACGCACCTCCGAGCCGTCGGAGGAGAGGAACTGCTTCCAGTCGCCCTGCGGGTGCATCCGTGCGAGGCCATGGAGCATCCCGCGCACCCTCTCCATCATGCCGTCGGGGGGCGGCACGTCGAGCTGGTCGCTCACGTCGCGGCCCGTCGCGGCCTCGAGTCGGACGTTGCCGCGGTCCATGCGGTCGCGCGGCTTGAGGATCGCGAACCACTTGTTCGCATAGTGCGGCTGGACGGCATGCAGCCCGTAGTCGTTGAGGAGTGTGAACAGGGCGTCGTTGTAGTCCATGAGCCAGACGACGAGCCGGCCGCGGGGCTTCACGCGGGTGTCGACCGACGCGTGCTCGACGTCGGCGGGCTTGCCGTCCTTCTCGAACACGAAGTCGATCTCGGGATGCGGTTTCGCGCGTGGATCGAGTTCGCTCGCCCGGGCCTGCAGGTGATACCGCTGCGGCCGTGGATCCTTGGGCGCGGCCGTCGCCACGGCGGACGCGGCGAAAACGACGCCGACGGCGATCACGAACGGAAGGTGGCGAAGGATCATATACCCTCGAGTCTGCCGGTGGACTCCGGCAGGATGTCGGCCTTCGCGCCCGAACGGTCGAGCAGCGATGCGAACAGGTTGTTGAGCGGCGTCTTCGCCTCGTACCGCTGGTGGCGGCCAGGCGAGAGCGTGCCGCCGCCGCGGCCGGCGAGCAGGATCGGCAGGTGGTTGTGGTCGTGACGGTTGCCGTCGCCGATGCACCCGCCGTAGACGATCATGCTGCGGTCGAGCAGGTTGGATTCGGCCTCGCGGGCCGCCTTGAGCCGACCGAGGAAGTAGGCCAGCTGCCGGGTGTGGAAGCGGTTGATCCTGCCGAGCTTCGCCTGCTTGGCCGGGTCGTTCCCGTGGTGCGAGAGGTCGTGGTGCCCCTCGGGGACCTCGATCGACGGGTAGCTCCGCCCGCTGCCCTCGTTGGCGAACACGAACGTGGCGATCCGCGTGGAATCGGTCTGGAATGCGAGCACGAGCAGGTCGGCCAGGAGCCGCAGGTGCTGCTCGTAGTCCGGCGGAATGCCGTCGGGCTTTTTCATCTTCGTCACGCCCGCGGCGTTCGCCCGGTGCGACCGCTCGATCCGTTGCTCGACCTCGCGGATGGCCGCGAGATACTCGTCGAGCTTGCGGCGGTCGGACGCGCCGAGGTCCCGCTCCAGCCGGCGGGCGTCTTCGAGCGCGAAGTCGAGGATGCTGCGGCTGAAGCGGTCGCGCTTCGCCCGTGCCTGGGCCGATTCGCCCGCCCGGCCGTTCTCGAAGAGCCGCTCGAAAATCACCTTCGGATCGTTCTCCTTCGGCAGCGGCTGGCTGTCGGTCCGCCAGGAGATGGTGGAGGAGTAGACGCAGCTGTAGCCGGAGTCGCAGGTCCCGGAACTCTTCCCCCGGTCGGCGCCGATCTCGAGCGACGGAAACCGCGTGCGGCGACCGATCGCGGCGGCCGCGATCTGGTCGACCGTCGTGCCGCAGTGGATGTCGAGGCCCTCGGTCTTGCGGGCCTGGACGCCCGAGAGGAACGACGCCATCGCGCGGGCGTGGTCGCCCGGCCCGTCGCCGTTGGCGTTGGCGCACCGCTGTCCGAGACCGGTGAGGATGCTGAACTCGCCCCGCAGGTCGGCGAGCGGTTCGAGCGTGGGCGGCAACGTGTACGCCGAGCCCGTGTCGGCCGGAGTCCAGTCGGGCATGTGGATGCCGTTGGGCACGTAGAGGAACGCCATCCGCACCGGCACCGCCGCCTTGCGGGTGGGAGCCGCCAGGGCGGGCGATTCCATGGCGTCGAGCAGCGGCAGGGCGATGCCCGTGCCGAGGCCGCGGAGCATCGTGCGGCGGGACAGTCTGGGCGTCATTTGATGTCGGCTCCCGACTCGCGCTGGCGAAACGCGGGGCTCTTCACGATCTCGGCCACGATCACCGAGAAGCGATCCCCTGCGGCGGCGCTCGCGGCCGCGATCCGCTCCACCGCACATGCATCATAGTATTCCAGACCCCGCCCGAGGCCGTAGGTCAGCAGTTTTTCCGTCAGGCAGCGGCGGAATTCCCCCTGCCGCGCCGCCAGGATCTCGCGCAGCTCGGCCGGCCCCTGGAATCGGCGACCGTCGGGCAGTTCGCCGCCGGAATCCACCGCCGCGTCGCCGTCGCGGTCGCGCCAGGCGCCGATGGCGTCGTAGTTCTCGAGGCCGAAGCCGAGCGGATCCATCAGCTTGTGGCACGAGGCGCACGAGGGGTCGGCGCGGTGCTGCTCCATCCGCTGCCGCAGCGTCCCGACGAGTTTCGCGCCGTTGCCGTCGAGCTCCGGCACGTTCGGCGGCGGATCGGGCGGGGGCGCGGCGAACAGGTTTTCGAGGATCCACTTCCCCCGCTTCACCGGGCTCGTGCGCGTGGCGTTGGAGGTCACGGTGAGGATGCTGGCCTGGCCGAGGAGCCCGCCGCGCTTGCTCCTGTCGAGCGACACGCGGCGAAACTCCGCCCCCTTCACGTCGGCCAGCCCGTAGTGCCGGGCGAGCCGTTCGTTGACGAACGTGTAGTCGGCGTCGAGAAACTCCAGCACGCTGCGGTCCTCGCGCACGACGTGGCCGAAAAACTCCTCCGTCTCGCGGCGAAACGCCGCCCGCAGGTCGGCGTCGAAGGAGGGGAACCGCTTCGGGTCGGGCTTCACCTCGTCGAGGCCGCGGAGCTGCAGCCACTGGCCGGCGAAGTTTTTCACCAGGGCCTCCGCCTTCGGGTCGCGCAGCATCCGCGACGCCTGGGCCGCGAGCTGTTCGGGGGTGTGGACCTCCCCGCGGGCGGCGGCGCGGAACAGGTCGTCGTCGGGCAGGCTGCTCCAGAGGAAGTACGACAGCCGCGCCGCCAACTCGTAGTCGTTGAGGCTGCGGATCCTGCCGGGGGGCGGGTCGCCCTCGAATCGCAGCAGGAACGAGGGCGACACGAGCATCGCCGAGAGCGACAGCTGCGCGGCCCGCTCGATCGTCTCCCCCTCGCGGCGGGCCGCGAAAAACACCGCCGCCAGGCCGTCGAGCTCATCGGCCGTGGCAGGCCGACGAAAGGCCCGCGAGGCCACGGGCTTGAGGAGCGACTTGAACTGTTCGGTCTGCTCGGTCAGGTCGGCCGTCTGATCGATCGGCTTCGAGAAGAATCGGGCGTGCGACGCGGGCAGGGTGGCGGGCAGGATCCCCACCGGGCCGGCGAGCGTGATCGCGTCGATGGCCAGGTTGCGGTCGCGCTTCTTCGGATCCTTTTCCGTCTTGTCGTAGAAGTCGTTGAGGAAGGCGACGCCGAGCTGGTGTTTGCCCCGTTCGAGCCGCAGCTTCACGTCGTATTCGAGCGGCGCTCCCGGGCCGTTGGGCACGTCGGTCTTGCGCCGGGGCTTGCCATCGACGCCGATCACCATCCGGCAGGGGTCGGGGCCGGCCTGGTCGCCCCAGGCCATCACGCGGAGGACGTAGTTGCCCTCCTCGGCGATCTCGATGTCGCGGGTGAACTGACCGGTGGAGTTGAGCCGTCCGCCCTCGATCGTGCGGGTCGGCGCCGCCTCGGCGTCGGTGCTCGCGATCACCGCCCGGGCCACCGTCTCGGCGGCGTCGATGTAGTGGTCGAGGAGCACCGGAGGGATCGAGAGCACGTCGCCGATCGTGTCGAATCCGTAGCCGATCTCGTCGGATGGAAATTCGTCGGCGGGCCGGATGTCGATGCTGAACAGGTCGCGGACGGTGTTGTTGTATTCCTCGCGGTTGAGCCGGCGGACCGTGACCCGGCCGGGCCGCTCCCCCTTCGAGCAGTCGGGCACGAGCGCGTAGCCGTTGATCCAGCGCTCGACCGCCGCCGACTCCTCACGGCTCGGCTGATCCGCGTCGTCAGGGGGCATCGCCCGGCCTTCGAGCTGGCGGAGCACCCGCACCCACGCCTTCCGCTCGTGCGTCTTGGCCCGCGCCTCGCGGTAGGTGTCGAGCGTGATCCCCGCCTCCGCGCGGTCGCCGGAATGGCAGTCGAAGCAGTACTTCTCCAGGATCGGCCGCACGTCTGCCTCGTACGAGTCGGCGAATGCCGCCGTGCAGAGGCTCGCCGCGACGAGCGAGAGGCGTCCTGACCTGGCGATGCACGGCGCGATCATGGCGGCTGCACGGTGGGCGGGTGGCCCGGCTGTCGGCGGGAGCACGCGACCGGCGGGGCGGCGATCAGTAGGAGCCGGTCGCCTCGCCGCCGGACTTCGTACCGAGCGCGCCCCACACCCCGTAGGGGCTGGGAATCGTCGCGGTGTTGGAGACGACGGTGGTCAGGGTGCCGGTGTCGATCGTGTTGGTGATGAAGGCCACTGCACCGTCGGCGAATGCCACGTTCACGCCCCCCGGATGCCCGCTCGTCGGGGGGAGGACGGCGGTCGTGTTGTCCGAATAGATGTTCGTGCCGCCGCACGACGGGGCGTTGGGGGGCAGAACGGTGTGAAAACCGACCCGCTCCGCCTGGCCGTCGGTCCACAGATTGCCCCAGAACGTCTTCGTTTGGGTGCCGGCGGCGTAGTTCTGGCCGTTCGCGACCGCGAGGCAGTCGGCGGGCGACGTGCTGATCGATGCCACCTGGGCGATCGCCTGTCGGACGTCCGGCGAATTGGTGGCCCACGTCGCGTTGTCGGGCCCGCGCAGCCGCTCGCTGAACAGGATCGTCTTGCTCAGGCCGTCGGAGCACTCGCGAAACCGGACTCCTGAATTAGCGCGGGTTGCTGGCGATGACGCCGTGGACCATGCGCCCACGTTCCAGAGCCCCCGTCCCGCGGCGGTGGTTAGATTGGGATTTGTGGATTGAACGTAGTTTTGATACGTCACGGAATCACCCATGCAGATCGCGTAGTTGTGCCCGGCGGCGCGATATATGGAGAACTCGTCCGGGCAGGAGAGCGACGAGGGAGCCGTGTTCCATGGCGTCCAGCCGGTGTACGCGTAAGGACCTCCAGGCGGGTAGGTCGCATCGCCGGCCATGATGTCGTCGTACATGACCGTCTCTTCCATGTAGGGAAGTAGTTCGACGAATGCACTGCGACGACCATTGTTCTGTGTGTTGCTGCCGGTGCAGCACGTGCCACCTGTGCGGCTCGGCAGCGACTTCTTCGTCTCGTGGTGGTTGATCGCCGCGAGCGCCACCTGCTTGATCTTGTTGGTGCAGGCCGCGCGGCGGGACGAAGCACGGGCGCTCTGCACGGCGGGAAGCAGGAGGCCGACGAGCACACCGATGATGGCGATCACCACGAGCAGTTCGACCAGCGTGAAGCCACGAGTTCTCGACCGCGTGTGCGAACCGCCGTGCCTGCCGATTCGAACCAGAACCACCCCACGTCGTCGCATGACCATGTGCCAAGTCCCCGGAAATTGCTCTGGAAAACAACAGCGAAAACTATTCCAACCCGCCGCACTTCAGTGTAAGATACCATTGGCGGGCGGTGGAGGAAATCGTTCGTCAGCGGAATTTTTGTGGGAGTTCATCTGGTGATCCGACCTGTCAAGCAGTTTCGAGCTGGTGTTCATGCGGCGATCATCTGCGGACGCCGGCCGACGCGGCGGAGCGTGACGGGCTTCACGCTGGTGGAGTTGCTCGTGGTGATCGCCATCATCGGCGTGCTCGTCGGGTTGCTGCTGCCGGCCGTGCAGACTGCCCGCGAGGCGGCCCGGCGGAGTTCCTGCCAGAACAACCTCAAGCAGATGGGGCTGGCGATCCTCAACCACGAGAACGTGAAGAAGGCCTATCCGGCTGGCTACGCGTACTCTTCCGGCGCATCCCGCTGCTGGGGGTGGGGCACGATCATCCTCCCTTATATGGAGCGGATGGACCTCTACCAGACGCTGCAACCGGACAAGCGATCGCTGAGCACGATCGTCTCGGCCACCGCGAGCCAGGCCGACATCTCGGCACTGCAGACCAAGATCGCCGGGTATCGCTGCCCCTCCGACCAGTCGCCCGACCTGCGTGACAAGAGCCAGTTCGAGTCGCCGACGGTGGCGGCGTCCCTGTTCGGCGCGTCGCCTCCGTTCCAGGTGGCGACGTCGAACTACGTGGGTTCTTCGGGTGGCGTGTGGATCTCCGGCACCGACGCCACCTACCCGACAGGTTACGGAGCACCGTACAAGGACTTCGACTGCGGCGGGATCTTTTTCGGTCAGATGGCGGCGACCACGTCCGGGTCGGGGACGATGCCGCTGGGGGTGAAGGTGAGCGATATCACCGACGGCACGAGCAAGGTCATCATGATGGGAGAGCGGGAGCGCAAGGGGCTGGCCGCCCTGTGGGCCGGCACCGGGAACGCCGCCGATTTCGGTCCGGCGGGCAACACGGGGATCCTGTTCCGCCCCAACTTCAATCAGAACTGGGATGTGTATGACCTCTACGGTACCGACAATCGGGGCAAGGGGCCGGGCAGCAAGCATCCCAACGGCGTGCAGTACCTCTTCGCAGACGGCTCGGTGGCCTTCATCTCGGACGCCATCACGGTGCTTTCCGCGCTTTGCAACCGTGCCGACCGATCGCCGCGGGTGGTGGACGTGTCGCGGTACTAAGCCGTGCGGCAAGCCGGGGGCATGTGTCGCCGATCCGGGAATTTCTTTCTGAAACGATGGAGTGTGGATGGTGTCCATGGACAGCCGTTTGGCCAGGATGTTTGTCGCGGGCTGCTGCCTGCTGGTGATGGTCGGATGCGCGCAGGAGAGCGTTCCCGTCGCCGAGGTCACGGGCAGGGTGACGCTCGAGGGAAAGCCCTTGGAGGGCGTGGTGGTGCAGTTCGAGCCACGTGATCGGCCCAACCAGAAAAAGATCCTGCCCGGGGCATACGGCGTGACCGATGCCGACGGCCGGTATCGGGCGTTCCGGACGGGTAACAAGAAGTTCGGTGCCGCCGTGGGTGTCAGCCAGGTGAAGGTGACGGTGCCCGAGGGGAACAACGCGAAGATTCATCCCCGCTACAGCCAGGATCGGGCATTTTGGGCGGAGATCGCACCCGGGCAGAACGTCTATGACTTCGAGCTAGTCGATGACCCGATGGCGAAGCAGAAGGCCGGATTCAGCGAGCCGCCCCAGCAGTGAGTCGACTCCGCTCGAGGTGATGTCGCGATGAGACGCAGGCTGCCGTCGAGCGTGGTGAGCGTGGATGGAGCGGCTGGAACTGCCGGGCGGGCAGCCGCCGGAAGGTGCGCGATTTCGACGCGGGCCTTCACGCTCGTGGAGCTGCTCGTGGTGATCGCGATCATCGGGGTGCTCGTCGGGTTGCTGCTGCCGGCCGTGCAGACGGCCCGCGAGGCGGCCCGGCGGAGTTCCTGCCAGAACAACCTCAAGCAGATCGGGCTGGCGATCCTCAACCATGAGAACGCGAAGAAGGCCTACCCGGCCGGCTACACATACTTCGGCAGCAGCGAGCGGTGCTGGGGCTGGGCGACGTTCATTCTGCCCTCCATGGAGCGGATGGATCTCTATCAGACGCTCCAGCCGGACAAGCGAAAACTGAGCACGATCGTCTCTGCGACCGCGAGCCAGGCTGACATTTCGGCGCTCCAGACCAAGATCGCGCAATACCGCTGCCCCTCGGACCTGTCGCCCGACCTTCGGGATGCAAATCTGTTCAATCCCACGCCCGGCACGACTTCGGCAAGCGGCCTGTTCGGCAGCAATCCGCCATTCCAGGTGGCAACTTCGAATTATGTGGGTGCGGCAGGAAGCCAGATCTTGACGGGCACCTACGGTGCCCCCATGAATGATTTCGACTGCGGCGGCGTCTTCTTCGGCGTGACGGATGCAAAAGCCACGCCGCCGGGGCGTGGTCCACTCGGGGTGAAGACGAGCGACATCACGGACGGTACGAGCAAAGTGATCATGGTCGGAGAACGGGAATACAACGGCTTGGCTGCGACGTGGGTGGGGACGGGCAACGCCGGGGGGATCGAGCCGCGTGACAATGCTGCGACTCTGGGGCGTGCTTTCAATCAGAATTGGGACGTTTACGGTCTGTACGTTTCCACTGGCGCGCCTCAAAATCGGGGCAAGGGGACGTCGAGCGCTCATCCCAACGGCGTGCAATACCTGTTTGCTGACGGGGCGGTGGTGTTTATCTCGGACGCGGTCACCGTGCTCGCGAACCTGTTCAATCGATGCGACCGTGCCCCGCGAGTCGTGGATGTGTCTCGGTATTGAAAACGGAAGGCTCGTTTTCCGGAGCAGGGGCGTGGTCGTGAGGTCGCGGATGGCTTCTGGGTCGGTGTTCTTCGATGGGTCGATCACGGGAATTGCGTGGGCGGAGGTGAATCTGTGGTGAAAGCAAATGGGACGATGAAACTGGGATGCCGGGTCATGGGAACCGATGGGCTTCCGGGTCGAGCCGCGGGGTTCACGCTGGTGGAACTGCTCGTGGTGATCGCGATCATCGGGGTGCTGGTGGGCTTGCTGCTGCCCGCGGTGCAGGCGGCCCGCGAGGCGGCCCGACGGAGTTCCTGCCAGAACAACCTCAAGCAGATCGGGCTGGCGATCCTCAACCACGAGAACTCCAAGAAAGCCTTTCCGGCGGGCTATCTCTACTACGGCTCGGCCGAGCGAGCCTGGGGCTGGGGGGCGATCATCCTGCCCTACATGGAGCGGATGGACCTCTACCAGACGCTGCAGCCGGACAAGCGAAAACTGAGCGCGATCGTCTCTGCCACCGCAAGCCAGGCCGACATCTCGGCGCTCCAGACCAAGATCGCCGGATATCGATGCCCCTCCGACAACTCGCCCGACCTGCGGGACAGGAAGTTGTTCGATTCGCCGTCCACGGAAACGGCCCTCTTCGGGAGTTCGCCCCCGTTCCAGGTGGCGACCGCGAACTATGTGGCCTCCTGCGGGGGCCACGGCATCCCGGGCACGGCCACGGCGGGATGCGCGCCGGGCAGCGGTAGCGTGTGCGTCAGCAACACGACCTACTACTGCGCCCCGCACAGCGACGCCGACACCGGCGGGATCTTCTTCGGCCAGATGGCGCCGACCTCGTCCGGGTCGGGGACGATGCCGCTGGGCGTGAGGATGAGCGACATCTCCGACGGGACCAGCAAGGTGATCATGGCGGGGGAAAGGAGCGCAGCGGGGCTGGCGGGCACCTGGGTGGGCGTGGGGAGCACCTGCGACTACGGGCCCAAGGGCACCTGCAGCGCGATCGGGCGACCGGGCAATCAAAACTGGGACGTGTACGGGCTGAATTCCGGCAGCAACGCCGTGAATATCGGAAAGAACATGTGCAGTCCGCATCCGAATGGCGTGCAATACCTGTTTGCCGATGGAGCGGTGGCGTTCGTCTCCGATGCCGCGACGAGCATCCAGAGCCAGTTGACCAACCGCTGCGACCGACTGCCGCGGGTGGTGGACGTGTCGCGGTATTGAACCGCGGCGCATTCGGAGTTGCATTCTTGCCGGCCGCCCGTGTATGCTCCGCCAGTCGGGGGGATTCGCGTCGATTCGTTCGGCGTATTTCATGACGCACGAGGGCAATACCATGGGACTGTCGGGACAGGATCAAAGCTCCGGGCTCGAGCCGCTTTCTCCGCTGGAGGCGATCCGGGCCTGGATCGGTGGTGCGGTCGGCCAGTGCGACCGGTCGGCCCTGTCGTCGGCCATTCAACGCGATCGCCGGATCGAACTCGACGACGATGAGATCGCCTATCTCGTCGAGGACGGCATCGAAAGCGGGCTGGACGCCCGGGCGGTGCTGGAGCGGTTGCTGACCGCCAGCGGCGGTGGGCAGACGCTGGGCCTCGCCAGCCAGCCGGAAACCTGACGGCCCGTCTTTTGCGTGCGCCCGAACCATGGGGTATCTCTACACGTAGAGGTCTCGGGCCGGTGTGCGGGCGCCTCCGCGGCGTGGTTCGACCGGCCTTTCCTGCGGGAGCACGACGGTCATGAGGCGGGCACCCCATCCAGGCCGGACCCGGTCGGGCGGCGCCCGCAGGGCGGAGCGACCCCTCGCCGGCCGCGTCGAACCGCTCGAGCCACGACTCGCGCTCGCGGTGACGGTCGTCGATCCCCTCCCCGATCTCTCGGTGCCCTCCGGCGCCACCTCGCAGACGCTCTCGGTCGCCGGCCGGTTCGACGACACCGCCGTGACCGGCACGGTCGTGCAGTTCACCACCAACGCCGCGACCCACGACCGCGTGTTCGTGGAACTGTTCGACCAGGCGGGGCAGGGTCGCACGCGCACCACGCCGCAGACGGCCGCCAACTTCCTCGGGTACGTCGATCGGGGTGATTACGCCAATACGATCATCCACCGCAGCATGCCGGGATTCGTCGTGCAAGGGGGCGGGTTCCGTGCGCCCGCGGCCGCATCGAACCAGACGGGGGGAAGCCCCACGGCGATTCCCACGCAGCCCGCCGTCGTGAACGAGCCGGGCAACACGAACGTGCGCGGCACGATCGCGATGGCGAAGCTCGGCAACGATCCGAACAGCGCCACGGACCAGTGGTTCTTCAACCTCGCCGACAACTCCGCGAATCTCGACGCGCAGAACGGCGGCTTCACCGCGTTCGGACGCGTGCTCGGCTCGGGCATGTCGGTCGTGGACGGGCTCGCCGCGGTGCCGCGGTTCAACTTCGGCGGCACGTTCACCGACCTGCCGCTTCGCGACGTCCCCACGCCGACCCCGAGCCCGCTCGTCATCCAGCCGGGACAGTACGTGACGTTCCCCTCGATCAGTCGCGTCGGCGAACTGGTCTATTCGGCGACGAGCAGCGATCCCGGCCTCGTGGCGGCGAGCTTCGTGCCCGGCGCGGCAGGCACGACGCTGCGGCTCGACCACGCGGCGGGCCGGTCCGGGACAGCCGTGATCACGGTCCGGGCCGCGTCCATCTTCGATCCGACCGACTTCACGGAGGATCGGTTCACCGTCGTCCGGCAGCCTCCGGCCGGCCCGACGGCGCCAACCGGCGTGGTCGGGGTGCCGGGGAACGGCCTCGTGAACCTGGCGTGGTCGGCGCCGGCGTCGCCCGGCGACGCACCGATCACCGACTATGTCGTGGAGCGGAGCGGTGACGGCGGCGCGACGTGGACCACGGTCGCCGATGGCGTCTCCACGACGACGACGGCCACGGTCGTGGGTCTGACCAACAATGTGAACTACGTGTTCCGGGTGGCTGCGGTCTCATCCGCCGGCACGGGCGGCTATTCGCCGGTGTCCGTCGCGGTCACTCCGCGGAGCGTGGTCGCCGTCGGCACCGAGATCGGCACGCCGGCCGCGCCCGTCGTGCGGCTGGTGAACGCCGCGACCGGCGCCGTCCTCGCCACGACGACCCCGTTCGAGCCGACGTTTCACGGGGGCGTGCGTGTGGCCCTGGGCGACATCGACGGCGATCGGATCCCGGAGGTGCTCGTCGCCCCGGGAGCGGGCCGCGGTGGCGAAATCCGGGTCTTCCGGCAGCAGGTGACCGGGGCCGTGACGAGCCTCGTGGAGGTCGTCGCGGCGCGGACGCAGCCGTTCGGCCCGCGCTGGACCGGCGGCGTGGACATCGCCTCCGGAGACGTCGATGGCGACCGTCGCGACGACACCGTGGCGGCGCAGGCACGCGGGGCGGGCACCGTCAGCGTGTTCCGGTCGGTGGCCGGGGCCGATCCGATCGAGAATGCCCCGTACCGCACGTTCACGCCGTTCGGCCCGCAGTTCGGCGGCGGGACCAGCGTGGCGGTGGCCGACGTGGGCACGTTCGCGGCGGGTCGGCTCACGAGCGCGACGGCCGCCGACGGTCGCGTCGAGATCGTCTGCGGCAGCGGCCCCGGCATGCGGGCGGTGGTGAAGGTGTACGACGTCTCCGCGACGCCCCGGGTCGTGACGACGATCCTGCCGTTCACGACTCCTTCGCAGGGGGGCGTGTCGGTGGCGGCGGCACGCGTCAACGGCGACGCGATCGACGACATCGTCGTTTCCGCCGGGCGTGGCGGCAGGTCGGCGGTGAAGGTCTACGACGGGCGGGTCGATCAGGCCACGGCGTCGGTGTTGGCCACGTCGGCGGCGTTCGCGGCGCTCGGCAGGCCCAATGCCGCCGTGTTCACGGCGCCCGTCGACCTCGACGCCGACGGAGTCGCCGACACGTTCCTCTCCACCCAGGCGACGCTGGAGGCTCGGTGGGAGTGCTCAGGGTTTCCACGAGCGGCGTGCGGGTGGGGCCGCTCGGCAGCCTGCGGGGGCCGCTCCGGATCGCCGCCCAGCGTCCGGCGATCCTGTCCTGACCCACGGCCCTCGGGCGTGTCACCAGCGGCCTTCGAGGCCGAGCGTGGCCCCCTCGAGCCAGACCGTCTTCCCGCCCACGAGCCGCGTGCCCGCACCGGGGCCGTTGCCGAAGTCGAACTGATCGGGTGCGAGCGCGACGCCCTCGAGCCAGAGCATCGTGTAGCCCGCCCGGACCGCCCAGTGCTCGCCCAGGTGCCTGACGACGGTCACGTTCCAGTCGAAGATGCCGCCCGCACCGCCGCCCTGTCCGCCGAGGGAGGGGCGATACTGGTCGCCGTTGTAGGCGTTCACGAGCGGCGCCTGTGACTGCGACAGGGCCGTGCCCGCGAGCGCCGCTTTCGCCTGCCCTTCGAGACCCCAGCGTTCCCAGTCGATCCTGCCGCGCACGCCGACCTGTCCACCGAACAGGTTCGAGTTCGTCCGCACGCCGTAGCGGCTCGTGCCGACGCCCGGCGTCGTGAGCGCGATCGTCGCCGCCTGGTCCAGCCCCGCCCAGCGGAAACCCGCGAGCCAGTCGATCGTGGCGGCGTGCTGCACGCTGTCGGCGGCATACGCGGTCGCGCGAGACCGGTGGAAGTGCTCGCTCGTCGCCAGCAGATTCGCCTCGCAGCCGTTGATCGACGAGGTGAGCGAGCAGTCGGCGAGCGACGCTCCTCTGAGACTCGCCACCTCGTCGGCGAGCGGTGTGGGGACGTCGAGGTTGCGATCTCCGCCGGCCGATGTCCCGGCCGTCATGCCGTAGACGCCGAGATAGCCCAGTTCCCAGCCGCAGGTGCCGGCCGCGTGCCGGCCGGTGAACAGCCGCACGCCGCCCGCCACGGGAAATCGCACGTCGGTCGCGCTCACCGCCGCGAGCGACGTGTTCGAGTCGATCACCAGCGGGCGGTTCGTCGATTCGTTGTCGCACTGCAGAAACAGGGCGTCGGCGGTGACGTAGGTTTCCGCCGCGGGAACGGCGACGAACGTCCCAGCCGCGACGAGGAGCATGACCGATGCGACGACGCTTCGAACAAACAGCCGCACGATCGACGCCCCCTTCCCGATCCGTGCCGTCCTGAGCGGCACGAAGCCCGTCACCCTCACGCCCGGTTTTTTCGGCACAACCGCTTCCACGGGATGAGGTTTCGCGCCGCCGCCGGGGGGCTGGCGGCTGGCTGGGGGCCTGCGCGACCCTGGGCAAGCCGCAGAGCCGTCGTTTGACCTTCCGCGCAGGGGGGTGGTAGGGTCGATCCATGGCATCATCCCGGGAGCAGACGCCGGCGGCGGGTGGCGACGCGACGGTGATCTCGGGGCAGCCGCCGGTCGGCCCGCTTTCGATGGCCGAGATCGGCCGCGTGCTCGAGGGGCGGCGGCTGGGGGCCTACCAGCTCGAGCGGTTCGTGGGTGGCGGCGGCATGGGCGCCGTGTTCCGGGCCCTCGACACGACGCTCGACCGCGTGGTGGCGGTGAAGGTCCTGTCGCGGCAGCAGTCGGCCGACGAGGAGATGCTGAAGCGGTTTCGCAACGAGGCCCAGTCGGCGGCCCGGCTCGACCACGAGAACATCGGCCGCGTGCACGCCGTGGGATCGGAGGACGGCTGGCACTTCATCGTGTTCGAGTACATCGAGGGCACGAACCTCCGCGACCTCGTGCGGACGGAGGGGGTGTTCGACGCGGGCCGCACGATCAACGTCGCGATCCAGATCGCCGACGCCCTGGAGCACGCCTCGCAGCGCGACGTGGTGCACCGCGACATCAAGCCCTCGAACATCATCATCACGCCGGCGGGCAGGGCCCGGCTCGTGGACATGGGGCTCGCGCGGCTCCACGTCGAGGCCCGCGACGACCTCACCTCCAGCGGGATGACGCTCGGGACGTTCGACTACATCTCGCCGGAGCAGGCCCGCGACCCGCGGTCCGCCGACGTGCGCAGCGACCTCTATTCGCTCGGATGCACGATCTTCTTCATGCTCGTCGGCCGGCCTCCGTTCGCCGACGGCACGATGGTCCAGAAGCTCCTCCAGCACCAGCAGGAGCAGCCGCCGGCCATCGAGAGCCTGCGGCCGGACGTGCCGCGCCGGTTCGCGTCGGCGATCATGAGACTGATGGCGAAGGATCCCGATGATCGGTATCAACGGCCCGCCGACCTGATCGCCGACCTGCTGGGGCTCGCCGAAGAGGAGGGAATCGACGTCTCGGCGGCGCAGTCGGCCACCGTGGCCGCCGTCGAGCCGAAGGTCCCGGGGCGAGCGATCGCGAGGTCGATCCTGCCGTGGCTGCTGCCGGTGACCGGTCTGGCGGTGCTCGTCGGCTGGCTGTGGTGGACGTCGCCGGCGACGCGCGGCAGGGCCCCGGCCGCGACGGGGACCGTCCGGTCTCCCGCCGTCGCGCCCGCCGCGACAACGGCCGCGGAGTCGTCGCCCTGGCGGGTGGTCGACGTGCCGACCGGCGACCGCGAAACGACGTCGCTCGCCGACGCCCTGCGGCGGGCCGGCCCCGGCGCGGTCGTCGAGCTTGCGTACGACGGCGTCCGGGACGAACCGTCGCTGCCGGTGCTCGTGGGCGACGTGACCGTGCGTGGCGCGGCGGGTCGCTCGCCCGGCGTGCGGTTCGCCACACCCGCCGTCGACGGGGCTGTGGACGGCTCGCCTGCGGCGGCGTGGCCCGTGGAGTCGGGAACGCTCCTCATCGAGCGGGTCCGCGTCGTGTTCGTGCCCCGCAGCCTCGCGGCCGGCCGGGCGCTGTTCGCGCTCGGCGTCGGGGCGACGCTGGCCTGCGAGGACTGCCGGCTCGAAGTGCGCGGAGGTGACGGCGTCTTCGATCCCCCGGCGGCCGCCGAGGCGGTGCTGGTCCGCGCGGAGGGTGACGGCGTGGACGCCGCGCAGCGCAGCGAGGTGAGGATGACCCGCACCGTCGTGCAGGGGGCCGGGAGGTTCCTGCACGTCGTCGGCCGCCGGCACGTGGACGTGATCTGGTTCGGCGGCCGGTGCGTGCTGTCGGGGAATTTTCTCGCAGCGGAGGGCGGGATGCAGCCCGACGGTCCCGGGCCCACGGTCAGCCTCTCGCTCGCCGACGCGTCGTTCGCCTGCCGCGGCGGCTTCGCCCGGCTGCTCGACTCGCCGGCACGGCCGGGGCTGCCCATCCTCCGGGCGTTCGCCGACGCCTGCCGGTTCGCGGTGCCGGACGGAGCGGCGCTGCTGGAGCAGTCGGGCCTCGAGGAGCCGGACCGCTACCGGGCCGTCGCGGAATGGCTCGATGCCGGCAGCCGCTACACGGGGAGCGGCATGTTTCGCAGGATCGACGGGGCCGCCGAGCGGGTGGAGGCGGACTACGCATCTTCCGGCCAGCCGCTCGTTCATGCGGCGGAGATCGATGCCGACGTGGAGGGCTGGTGGTCGGAGGTTCCCAATTCTTGACAGAAGCCCGACCGGCGGGTTCTAGTGCGTTTCTCGGGAGCGGCGGCCGATCGGACCGCCGCGTCTTTCATCCTCGGAGCGCATCGATGTCGGGACGCAAACTTCAGGTCGTGATGCTCGGAACCGTCGTGGCCCTCGTCGCCGGAATGAGTTCGCGGCCCGCCTTCGCGATCAAGCAGTTTTTTGACGAGTTCAAGGGGATGTACGTCAAGCCGGACAGCTCCGAGGCCAACGACAAGGCGCTCGCGGCCGAGGTGGAGACGGCCAAGTGCAACGTCTGCCACGCCGGCACGAGCAAGAAGGAGCGGAACGCCTATGGAAACGCCCTCGCCGACCTCCTCGACAAGAAGGAAGACGCCAAGAACGTGGAGAAGATCCGCGATGCCCTCAAGACGGTGGCGGCGATGCCCAGCGGCACCGACGGCGCCACGTTCGGCGATCTCCTGAAGCAGGGCAAGTTGCCCGGCGGCCCGGCGAAGTAGCCGGGACGAGCGGTTCCGACGCACACCACAAACGGTCTTTCACCATGAAATGGTCCTGCCTCATCGTCGTCGCCTGTTTCCTCGCCGTCGCCTCCCGGCCCATCGACGCCGAGGCGCGTCCGTTGCGCGGCCCGCTCATGAGAGCCGAACGGCGGATGGCGCGGGCCCAGGCGGTGATCGAGCGTGAACGAGTCGTGGCTCCGAGGGCGGTTTCGGCAACGGCGCCTGTGCCGCGGGTGGCGACCGGCTCCGAGGCCGCGGCGGGCAGCCCGCCGGCGCCGAACAACGCCGTGAAGTCGGCCGCCCCGACCGGGCCTCGTGCGGCTGCCCCGGAACGGGCTGCACCGCAACCCGAGGTGGCACGTGCCGGATACGAGGCTCCCGTGCGGCCCCTGCCCGCGGCGGGTGGTTCATCGGCCGCAGCCGAACCCGCCGCCGACGGCACGGTGAGCGTGCTCGTCCGGCCCGATGCCCCGCGTGCCGATCAGCCGGCCGAACCGCTGCGGTTTCCCTCGGCGTCGGCTCCCTGACAGGCATCGAGCACGAGTCGGCCGAGGTGGGGAACGTCCGTCAGGCGTCCGGCGACGTCGGCAGGCGCGAAGATCCGCACCTGCTTCACGAGGTTGTCGAACTGGTCGTGAGCGAGGGCTCGGACCACCGGCGAGAGTTCGGCGAGCCGGCGCCATCCCGCCTCACCGTCACGCGGCCTGGGGCGTTCCCTGACGTCGAGCCGGAATTCAACCTCGCGTTCCACCGGCGGTGCGTCGATGAGGAGCGAACCGGGATCGACCCGCTCGCCGGTTGCATCGGAGAGCAGGCCCGCGAGTCTGGCGGCGATGCCGACGGCGGCCGAAAACGAGCGGCCTGCCAGGGCGCGGTGCACCTCCGGCTGGTGCAAGGCGTCGAACGTGGCCACCCGCTTCACCAGCCGCCGCACCTGACCGAACAGGCCTTCCGCGAGAACGGCGGCCGGCGTGCCGCGGGCCGCCTCCAGCAGCCACTCCGCGAATGCCCGATCGTCGAGGTGGCGCAGGTGGTCGGGATCGATCGCCCCTCGGACGGTCCACACCGCCCGCTGGAGCATCGCGGTCGCCGCCCGCACGGCATGATGCCAGTAGACCTCGCTGAACATCACGTAGCGGGCGAAGACCATCAGCTCCGCGGCGGTGCGGCCTTTCTCGGTGATGGCCAGCGCCGTGCCCGATGCATCGACACACAGGCTCGACAACAGCCGATCCTGGTCGAAGTGCCGTCCGTACGGCACGCCCGCGTGGAGGCTGTCGCGGGCGAGGTAGTCCATCTTGTCCACGTCGATCGGGCCGGACAGGAGCGAGTGCAGCAGCCGGCCGGCCGGGTCGGTGGCCTTCCCCTCGATCAAGTCGGCGACCCGATCGGGGTCGAGCCCCCACGCGTCGCGCAGCGTCCGCCCGGTATCGCCCTCCGACAGGAGCCCGCGCACCCGTGACTCGTGCCGTGGCAGCTCCCGGAGCGCCATGTCCTCGATCGGATGGCAGTAGGCCCAGTGACCGACGTCGTGAACGAGGGCGGCGACGGCGAACGCGGCCGCGTCGGCCTCGTCCACCACCGCCGCGAACCGGACATCGCGGCCGAGCCGCCGGAGAAACTCCAGGGCGAGACGGTACACGCCCAGCGAGTGCTCGAGCCGGGAGTGGGTCGCGCCGGGATAGACGAGCGACACGAGCCCCAGCTGGCTGATCCGGGAGAGTCGGCGCATCAGCGGCAGGTCGAGCAGGGCCCGCACCCGCGGCGTCAGCGGCACCGTCACGTCGGGCGGAATCCGCAGGCCGTCGCGGGCGGAATCGAGGGCGATGAGTTCGGGAAGGTCGTGGCAGGGCATCTCAGATCGGCGGAAAGCCGGCCAGCCAGCGCAGGAAGGCGGTGACGAGGACGTAGAGCGAGAAGTGCGCGACCGCCGACCCCCACTCGAGGTCGAGCGAGGCGAACGCGCCGAGCGCCCCGATCCCGAAGAAGATCGGGGCGACGTACAGCCACTGCCACATCTCGGTCGTCATTTCGGCCGGCACGAACCCCCGCACCCCCCACAGCCCCGCGTAGACGAGCGCACAGATCGCGGCGCGGACCGCGAACGCGCGTCCCTTCCACGGCTCCAGTTCGCGATCGCGCACGAGGCGATACCCGATCGCGACGCAGGGCCCCGCCAGCGCGACGGCGGCCGCGGCCAGGAACCAGACGGGGGCCTCGCCCGGGCGCCATGCGACCCGGGCCAGGAGCGCGAGCACGACACAGGCGACGGCACCCGCTCCGACGAGCCAGAACATCAGCGACGACACCGGCCGTTCGGTGCTCTTGAGAGGGGCTGTCGGGACACGGCCAGTCCCGGCCGAGGTCGTGGCCGGCGCCTCTGGTTCGTGGATCGTGACCGACTGCGCGGCCGGCGTGGGCACCTTGATCGGCTGCTTGCACTTGGGGCACGGCCCCGTGCGGCCGGCGAACTGGTCGCTGACCGTGAAGCGGCCCTTGCACCCCGGGCAGACGACCTGGATCGGCATGGCAGAATCCGTACGACCGAAAAATGAGGCCATCGGCCCCGGCCGCCGGCCGCGTACGCCGGACCGGGGCAGTGTCAGAGGCCTGCGGCGCCCCGTCAAGATGCACGAACACGCGGTAGACTTGCAGGCCGTCGCCGGGCAGGGAGGACGGGCACGCCGGAGGGATCGGATGTCGGAAGAAAAAACCAAGATCGTGCCCAGCCCCCGCGTGAAGCCGGGAGACCTCTCGATCACGTTCCAGTGTGAAAACGGGCATCGGATCGTGGTGCCGGTGAAACTCGCCGGGAAGCGGGGTGCCTGCTCCAAGTGTGGGATACCGGTCGTGATCCCGCTCGCGATGCCCCCCGTTCCGCAGTCGCCGGCTCAATCTCCCGCGGCCGTCCCCCTCGACGCGCTCGACGTCGCTCCCGCCGCCGGATCGGGCGGCCCGACGGCCCCCGGCGGAGACACGTTCGCCAATCTCTTCGAGACGGTCGCGGCGGCTCCCGCGGCCGGCGAGGAAATCGTCGTGGGCGAGATCGGCACCGGTGGCGACACGTCGGGCGGCGGGAGCACCGTGGGCGACGTCGTGTCCGGCTACGCCCCGGAGGAATTTTCGGCTCCGAACGACACCGGCGAGGCCCAGCATCCCACGGCCCAACTCGTCGCCCGGCTGTGGGTCGAACGGGCCCATGGCGGCATCGTGGAACTCCATCTCGCCGGCGGCGGCGTCATCCTGCCGGAGTGGTACGAAGCCCGCTGGTCGCGCGGCACGCACGGGCTGTTCGCGAGCCAGGCTGCCGATGGCACCGTCACGCTCACCGCGGTGGCCTGGGACTCGATCCAGAAGATCGTGGTGCGACAGGTCGAGGGGCTGCCCGACGGGATGTTCGAGTAGTCACGCTACTCGTTCTCGTCGAGATCCCCCTCGGTGATCATCGTGAACCCCTTGGCACCGAGGGTTTCGAGGCCCATCTCGGTGTTGTCCACCATCAGGGCCACCGCCGGCCGGCCGCGAGGGCGCACCAGGATCGGATAGGCCTGGATGATGTTCACCTCGGCCTGGAGCAGCGCGGTGCAGATCCGGAGGAGCGGCTGGTCGCCGTCCGGCAGTTCGACGCCGATGAGGTCGCTCTCGATGAGCGCCAACCCCGCCCGCTCCAGGATCTCACGGCCCTGCTCGGGGTGACTGAGCAGGAACCGCACGAACGCGCATTCCCCCGAGTCCGTGATCGACAGCGCGACGATCCGCACCTTCGACCCGTCGAATCGCCTCACGACCTCGAGCAGTTGCCCGACGCGGTTCTCGAGGAACACGGTGAACTGCGGCAGGGTCGGATAATTGCGGCCGCGGGCCGTCGCGAAGCCGACCGTCCCGCCCTCGCCATGGTCTCCGATGCTCACGCCGACGCCTCCGCACCTTTGCCTGGAACCGCCGGCAAAGAATAGAGTCTGGGCCCGAGGCCGGTCAACGAAGGCATCGGTCCGGGCGACGAGGAGCAGGAGAAATGGCGCTGGCCGAGCATGCAACGGAAATCCGCGTGCGCTACCAGGAGACCGACGGCCAACGCCGCGTGCACCATGCCAACTTCCTCACCTACTTCGAAATCGGACGGACGGAAATGCTCCGGGCCCGCGGCGCCACCTACCGGCAGTTCGAGGACGAGGGGCTGTTGCTCGTGGTGTCCGAGGCGGCCTGCAGCTACCGGGCGGCAGCCGAGTATGACGACCTGCTCGTGGTGAAGACCTACGTCGAGAAGGTCGGGGGGGCGAGCATCACCCACACCTACGAGGTGATTCGCGACCGCATGATCATCGCCACCGGCCGCACCGTCGTCGTGTGCGTGGATCGCGACGGGAGGGTGCGGCGGCTCCCGGACTGGCTGCTCTCCTGACCGGGCCGGCCCCCGCCTCACCCGGCGAGGGGTACGAACACGAACCGCTGCTCGCCGCAGAGAAACTGCGATGGACAGGTGAGCCGGACCGGCCCCTCGATCCGCACCCACAGGCCGTTGAGGCCGCGGTTTTCGATCCGCCAGCCGTCCGCAGCCCGGCGGAGTTCCGCGTGGAGCGGGCTCACGAAGCGATCGCCGAGCTCGACATCGCAGCCGCCGTCACGGCGGCCGATCGTGGTGCATGGCGTCCGGCACGGATGGGGAATGCAATCGCCCTCCGGCACGAGTTCGACGAGGCACGGAGCGTGGTCGTCGGACGCGTCGAACCGAAGCCTCGTCGCGCCGAGCATGAGACAGGAGCCGTGGCGCAGCCGGGCCGAGACCGCCCTCACGAACGTGCCGCCGGCGCTGCCGAGGTCCGCGAGCTGCCACATGCCCCCTGCCAGCCGGTCGAGCGCCGCGTGGGGCGACGACATCGAGACGTCGTGTTCGATCGCGACGTCCCCGTTCGTGCGGCCGATGACCAGCCGGTCGCTGCGGAGCCGGACCGTCTCGCCATCCTCCCGGCCGTCATCGACCACGTGGAGCAGGGCGAGCGGCCAACGCAGGACGGGCCGGAACGGCTCGGCCTCCGCGAGCATCCGTGCCGGCGATGGATCGATCAGGGGCGCCGGGGCGGCGGGTGAAGCGTGACGCAGGAGTTGCGCCCAACTGTCGAACGACTCGAGCAGCGTGGTCGCCGCGTGATGCCCGGTGGCGGAATACTCTTCGGGTCGGTGCATGGTGGACTCGGTCGGGCGGCCCCTCGTGCCCGTGCATGAAGTGTATGGGGCCGGCCTGCGGACCAAAAGTGGCGGTCGGCCGATTCGGCGCGGTGTCGGGCGCTCTTGACACCGCGCGACCGTTCCGACCGGCAGGGTCGCGGGTGGGATCGGCGAAGTGTCCACGCCGCTTCCCGGCAGGTGACCCCGCCGGGCCCGCGGTGCTTGATCGGGATGGCGGTGCCCGCCATCGTTGCCGCGTCGCGCAGGCACCCGTGCGGCAACCGGGGCCAGGGAGGGCAGGCATCCTTCACCCCCTTCGCCAGGAGCTTGTCGCCATGTATCTCGCCGCCGAAAAGGAACTCAGCCATCTCGGTGAAACCGCCGGCTGTGCCGACCACGATCACGACCTCGTGCACGAGTTGAGCCGCCGGCTCGACTCGCTCTGGCGCTACGACCAGTACATCGCCAACGCCGAATGGCGCGAGGAGCTCAAGCAGTTCTGGCGCGACGCCAAGGCCCAGGAGCAGCAGGCCATCTGCCGGCTCAAGGAGCTGATCATCCAGGAGGTGAGAAACGACTGTTTCTAAATTCAAGCCTGCGGGGCCATCCATGGCCCCCGCAGGCTTTCGTGGCTGCGGAGCAAGCCGAGGTTGCCCCGAGCCACGGCGGCCGGCGTCCAGCCGGCCGTCGTCAAAGAGCGTGTCTCGGACAGCTGTAACGAAGGC
>Ga0136644_10000854_pt1 | contig 24445 bp, 27 predicted proteins | sample C_130820_EF_Meta_FD_94780 | JGI IMG/M metagenome (GOLD analysis project Ga0136644, IMG submission 94780) | Freshwater microbial communities from Lake Croche, Canada to study carbon cycling - C_130820_EF_MetaG (v2) (version 2) | ecosystem: Environmental > Aquatic > Freshwater > Lake | place...
AAATTGTACTGAATTATAAATAAATGCAAAAAATATTTTTATAAAATCTAAAAATAATGATTTTATAAGAAAAATATGATTGAGTAGTTATAGTATACGTCTTTTTAACTTTAATATTATATAAAAATTATATAAAAATTATATAAAAATTATATAATTGTATTATATAATTGTATTATATTATTGAATAATATGGAATATAAATATAAAATTTCAGTGATTTCTATGTTTAAAAATGAAAGCATGATAATGGATGAATGGATACAACATAATATTAAAATAAAAAAAAAAAAAAAATGAATAAACAAAAAAATTATGTAATTTCACCTAAAAAAAAAAAAGAATATGCAAGAAATGCGTATTTAAATAAAAAAGAAAAAGAAAAACAAAAAATTACCTAATTTATATAATTATGCGGATAATTATATAAATATTAAATATTTAGTAAATATATAAAATGACTAGTTCTATAAAATATAGTTTTGATCTTTTAACTAATTTTTGTTCTGAAAAAGGCGTTAAATTAGTAGATGATTATTCAAATATAGAATTATATGGTTCTACAAAAATTAATTTTTATTGTACCAATTGTAGAAAGCAAAATGTAAAATGTTTTACATATTTAATTAAACGTAATACATTATGCAAAAGTTGTGTTACTATTGCATCATTACCTAAAAAAAAAGCTACTATGTTGGAAAAATATGGAGTTGAACATGCATCTCAAAATAAAGAAATAATGGATAAAATAAAAAAAGGATTTATGGAAAAATATGGGGTTGATAATCCATCAAAATTAAATGAAGTAAAAGATAAACAAAAGAAAACTAATATTGAAAAATATGGTGTTGAATATATTGTTCATAATAAAGAATCAAAAGATAAAATGGAACAAACTAATTTAGAAAAGTATGGTAATAAATGTTGTTTACTAAATAAAAATATTAAGCAAAAAATTATAAAAACAAATTTAGAAAAATATGGTGTTGAAAATGTTGGACAAAATTATGATATTCATGAAAAAATGAAATCTACAATGTTAAAAAAATATGGTGTTTGTTACCCTATGCAGAATCCTGAAATAGCAAATAAATCTTCTGAAAATTGTTATAAATCAAAATCATTTATTTTTTCATCTGGAAAAAAAATTATTTGTCAAGGTTATGAACCTTTTGCTATAGAAGATTTGCTTAAAAATTATAATATTAATGAGGATAATATTATTACTGGTTGTAAAAATGTTCCCATTATTTGGTATAATGATAAAAATAGTAAAAAACGTAGACATTATGTAGATATTTTTATTCCTTCTAAAAATAAATGCATTGAAGTTAAATCAACTTGGACAATAAAAAAAATAAATAGTAATATTTTTGAAAAACAAAAACAAGCAAAAGAACAAGGGTTTAATTATGAAATTTGGGTTTATGATTATAAAGGAAATAAAGTTGAAACAATTTTATAATTTTTTTTATTTCTTAAATTTTAATAAACATTTACCACAAGTTAAATTTTTATCTCCATTTAATTCTTCTTCATCATCTGAAGATTCGTTTATAATACTTTTATCAGTTGAACTATTACTTTTTTGTGATATAGTTTTTTTTGATGGTTTTGAAATACACGATTTATTTATAAAGTTATCTACTTTAGGTTCATATATTGTTTTCCATGTTGCAACATTTGGATTATATTCTATACTATTTATACCTATAATTTTATAATTTTGTTTTTTATAATAAGATTTTCTTTTTAACCATTGCCTCTGAAATACATCATGTGAATCAATAAAATCATAAATAATTGGATGTGAAAAACTATGTTTTGCCCTTAAAATCCTTCCAACTGATTGAACAATATCAGTTTTTGGTGTAATTAAAAATTCTGAATTTAGTGTAGGTATATCCAAACCCTCTTGTGACATACTGAAACTCGCTAAAACAATTTGTTTTTTTTCTGATTTTTTTAATTCAATTTCACTCATTCCTCCAATGTAATAACCAATACTAGCTAAATTTTTGCAAACAAATTTTTTATATATATAATGTAAAATATTAAGATTATGTGCCATTACAATAGTATGTGTTTGCTCTAATGGTTTTACATATGGATTTTCAATATAATTTTGTTCATATTTTAAAATCTTATTACAATTTGGACATTTCGCTCTTTTATTTGTATTCTCTACATTTTCCATACAAAGCATACAATATTTTACAGAATTACAACAAGTATTTCGAATTAAATAATTATTATTTTTATTACAAATTTCACAATTTGGTACTGATTTATCCATTTCTAATTTATGTTTATTAATGGCTTCCTTACTAATATTATCAATACTAATAAAATCACATAATATTTTAATTATAAATTCAGTCCTTCTATTATATTCACATAATTTACTAATCATTGAACTATTTTGTGGTTTTCCTCTATAATCTAAAATAGTATCATTAAAATCATCATCATCTACTTTATATGTAATTGCTCTAATTTCTACACTATTTTCATTTTTTTTTTCTGCTTTATAAATTATTTCACCTAAGAACATTTTAAAAACATTTGTTGTCCCATCTTTTCTCTCCATTGTTGCTGAAAGACCAAGCATATATTTTGTAACAACTTTAAAGAGTGAATTTGAAAATGATTGACTTGAAATATGATGTACTTCATCAATAATAGTAAGACCAAATTGATCAAATAAGTTTTGTTCATAATCTTTAGAAATTAAACTTTGTAACATACATAATACAATATCTTTATCATCTACATCAATAATTTGCCCTTGAATTTTTCCGATACGTGCTTTAGGTAAAAATTGTTGTATCCTCTCTATCCACTGATTCATTAAAAATTCTTTATGAACTATTACAAGTGTTTTCTTTTTAAGTTTAGATAAAATATATAGAGATCCAGATGTTTTACCCCAAGCACAGTAAAGTTCTAATAAACCTCCTCCAAATTTTACATGATTACAATGATCTATAAATTTATTTACTACAGGTTCTTGATAATCTCTTAAAACTCCATTAAATTCTAAGTTTATATCTAGTCCTTCACTTATTTTATATTCTTTAGGTTTTCCAAAGTGTTCAATTCCATAATAATGAGGTACATACATTTTATTGGAAGATTCTCTATAAGCAGGAAATAGTTTTTGATCATTTGCACCACCTGGAGCACCAGGTACATAAGGTTTAATCATTAAATCATTTCTTATTTTTTTCTGTAGTTCTACTGTTAGTTCATTTTTAGATATTGTATAACCTTTTTGTCCCAAATAGGTATTTATAGGTAATTTTTCCATGAAGGATTATTATTATTTAGAATAAAATATTTATGTTGATTTCATATAATAAATAAAATCTATAATTATGATATATGGATAGTTTTTCAAGTTTATTCAAAAAAGAACATATGGGTGAATTGGTTTTAATCATCTTATTTATTATTTATTTGATTATGGGATACAAAACTCCTGAACCAATAGCTAATATTGTAGATACTTTAGTAGGTAAAATAGTTATTTTTATTGTTGTGATCTATCTATTTTTAAATGCTAATCCTATTTTAGCAGTTTTAGCATTGTTTGTTGCATTTGATTTAATCCGTCGTTCATCTGCGGCAACTGGTATTAGTGCTTTAAAAAAATATGCACCATCTGAAGAAAAGAAAACATCACAATTTACTGCATTTAATCAATTTCCTTATACTTTAGAACAAGAAGTCGTTAAAAAAATGGCACCAATTATGCAATCTGGGTCTACTCTAACTGCACCATCTTATAAACCACTTTTAGAAAATCTTTATGATGCATCTCCTCTTACTTCATCTAATTAAATAAAATAATAATTTAAAAAATTAATTATTATTTTAATATTTTCTGGATGTTCTATTTCTTCTAGATTTTCTAGATTTTCTAGATTTTCTAGATTTTCTAAATTTTGATGTTTTATATTTTCTTAATTTACCTCCATAATTATATCTATTTTGTTTTCCGTACATTGCATCCGCAGCAAGAGATGTTTGTCTATCTTCATAAGCTAAATATCTTGATTTATTGTCATTTGCTATATTTTGCAATTTGTCTTGGTTATCAAATATTTGTGATTTTGCTTCATTTTCTTGAGTTGTACGCAATTCATTTAATCCAGTCTTCTTTAATTTAATATTTCCCCAAGGTGATTGATTTGACATAGAATTTATAATATATAAATATATTATTTATTCTAAACTATCTAAAAATTGGAATCTTTATTGTATCAGATGTAAAATAGGTGTATGCATAATTTAATCCAAACATAACTACTATAAAAATAATAATACCTAATATTATTTGAAAGATTAATAAAAAAGTAGGATTGTTAAATAATGTAGACAAATCATAATTCACTTGATTTTTTTCATATACAACATCTACTTCTTCTTCAGATGATCCAGTTGGTTGACAAGAAATATAAATACCATCGCCAATGGAAGTTGTATTTGGACCAGTAGAATTATAAAAAAGTGAGTTTCCTGTTGTACTCATTGCATAAGGTTTAATAATATTCCCTAAAGTTTTAAGAATGGAAGAGCTTAAAGGTATAGCATCTTGTAATCCAAATACAATCCAATCACTATTATTTAAATCAGTATAACTAAAATATGGTTTTTGAGGTACAATTTTTTGTAAAGTAAAATCTGATATACTTAAATTGGTACTTTCACCATCAGCTGGCGCATTATTAGCTACACTTTGAATAATATCTGTTAATATATTAGAAGCAGATGAAGATTCAGTGGATGATACAATAGGGATACCTACATAGAAATTTTGTCCACCTTTAGAAGGTACATGTTCTATAATAATTTCAGCATTTGCAGTGGTATTATTGAATGTATGAACAGATGGTGATACAATAGAAATATTAGATACTGTATAATTTTGTGTATTATAAGATACAGGCGGATTGCTACCATTATCATACGTTAAATTAATCATAATACCATTATTTTTAGCAGTTGAATTACTTTCAGGATATTTAAAATTATAAGCACATTTTAAATCACATTTCCCTTGGACATTTTGTTGCGAAATATTAATGGATTGATTATTTGTTGTCATTAATATATAACTATATAAATAAAAATATTAATTTATTTATATAAGAAATGAAATTAACTAAAGGTAAAATATCCAAATTATATAATAAAAAAAAACAATCTTTAAAGAAAATAAATAAAAAAAAATCTAGTTCTAGAAGAAACCGAACATATAGAAAAAAAAGAGGTGTTAATTTAGCTAATAAAACATTAAAAAATATGGATTATCAAAAACATAAAGGCGGTGAAAATGATACTACAGAAGTAAAACCTTTAGAAGAAGAAAAGATTAGTAATCCTGTTGCAGAAGAAGCAAGTCCTATCGAAGAATCTAAATCTCCTATGGAAGAAGTAGTTCCTACAGAAGAACCTGTTGTAGAATCTAAATCTCCTATGGAAGAAGAGGTTATTAATCCTATTGAAGAAACAACTCCTATAGAAGAATCTAAATCTCTTATAGAAGAACCTCTTGAAGAATCTAAATCTCCTATGGAAGAAGAGGTTATTAATCCTATTGAAGAAACAACTCCTATAGAAGAATCTAAATCTCTTATAGAAGAACCTGTTGTAGAATCTAAATCTCCTATGGAAGGAGAAGTTTTTAGAGAAGAACCAGTTGCAGAAGAAATTATTAATCCTCTAGAAGAAACAACTCCTGTTGAAGAAACAACTCCTGTAGAAGAAACAACTCCTGTTGAAGAAACAACTCCTGTAGAAGAAACAACTCCTGTAGAAGAACCTGTTGAAGAATCTAAATCTGATATGGAACAAGAAGTTATTAATCCTGTAGAAGAATCAAATTCTATAGAAGAACCTGTTGAAGAATCAAAAACTACTATGGAAGAAGAGGTTCCTCTAGAAGAACCAATTGAAGAATCTAAAACTTCTATAGAAGATACAAGTGCAATGGAAGAACCTGTTATAGAAGAAGCTCCTATGGAAGAATTGCCAAATGAGGTATCAGAATCTGTAAATACAATTATAAATTATATGACAAATAAAGTTACCCAAAATATTATTGAAAATAATTCTACAAATAATGAAAATGAAATTCAAAATGGATTTGATGCAGTTAGTAAAGCATCTGAAGGGTTAGCAAATTCTCTAACAGGAGGTAAAAAAAGGAAAACTCGTAAATTTCGTCTTACAAAAAATAAAACTAGACACATGAAATAATGTTTATAAAATGGATATAAACCATATACACTATATATTATAATAATATAATTTGATGAAATATATTATCATATTTCTTGTATATCAGTTTATAAATAATATCATACATGCATTATATTTAACACCAAATCAATATAATTTGGTTCTTAAAATAATTAAAAATCCTGAAACTAGTGAAAAAGAGAGATATATTATAAATAATATACTATATAAATCCTATGAAAATTGGGCAGTTAATAAAGCAATAAAATTTAAAAATCTACATGCATATAAATGCAGTAATATAAAAATATCAGATCTTATATTATATAGTAAATATGGGCTCTATAAATCTATAATAAACTATAAAGGACATATACCATTTACCAATTATTCATCTATTTATATAAATAGTGAATTATGTAAGACAATTACTGATCATTTTTCTTTAAGTAGTTTACCTAAGTATTTAAGAAAACAATCTAAAGCGAATATGAATCAAGAACAAAGGAAAGTATATAAAAAACAATTATACACCATTATTAATCTAGATAACTGGCAATTAGAAAAATATAATTTAAAACAAAATAAAAAATTGATGTCTGAAAAAATGCTAGAAAATATAATACAACAACAGGAATTTCAGATTATATGGAATATAATAAATACAAATCTAGACATATTTTCTAAACGAGTAATGAATTATAAATACGATTTTTATTTTAATAAATTAAGATCGAATAAACATATTGCGGAACTAATGTGTTGTTCTGAAGAAACAATAAGGATAAATTTATTAAGGTCAAAAGAGACTCTTAAGAATATTAGAGAGAAGGAAGATATCGAATAGTATCATTATCATATATAGTTACTTTATAGGCTTCATTTGCTCCTTCTACATATACTGTGTCGCCATTATATAATCGATCCACACCATATTCATTTGTACAACTTTTTCCATTACGAGAAATAGGAAGCTTTACATTATTATGTTGGTTACTGGTAGAATAATAATTCCATTTATCACGGTTCGTAAATAAAGGTCTGCCCATTAGAGGAAGAATATTATCTTTGGATTTACCATTTAAAGGCGTTAAGATACCTACTTGTCTATAATTTGTATCTACCGCACCAACATTTGTAGAAATATTTATAGGAACTGCTCCTAAAGGTACACTACTAAATTCAGGAATAAAATATCTTTCATCTCTTAATGGTGGAGCATAGGGATTCAATAAAGCATCACTAGATAAATTAGTGTAAGGCCAACTTGGTAAAAATCCGCCAAACCATGATCCACTGTTTGGTAAATGATGCTTTTGAGAATCATCTCTAATTATTATCTTTTCAGATGGTCTATTGTTAACAACTATACTATTATTTTTTATATTGCTATAAATTAAATAACTAATTATTAAAATACAAATTACTATAAAAAACATGGATACATTTTCAATACATATAACTCCTGGTGGACATTTTTTCATATTATATTAATTGTATATTTTTAATTTTTTTATAATATATTATGAAAACACTTTTTTATAAAATTCATTCATTGATTCGTTAATTCATTCATTAATTTATTCATTTATTCATTTATTTTCTCCTGTAAGTTTCTTTACCATTTCCATTATATTACCTAGACCATCTTTATTGTCTGAACCCATAGTTCCCAATATACCTTGAGCTTGTTTCATTAATGGTGCCATACTTTTAATCATAGGTGCCATAGATTGCATGGATTCTGCTAATTGTAATTGTTGTTTCATTAAACCTTTTGTATCCTCAGTCAATTTCTTTATTCCATCGCTACCAAGTATACTATTTAATTGATCATAAGCGTCTTCAACAGTTGATGCATAATCGATATTATAACCTCCACCTCTTTTAACACGACCAACTTCAAAAGATTCATCAGTGGCTGCATTACTACTTGAAGTATTCATGGTTGTTTCATGAGTATTATCTAATGGAGTAATTGGTAATCCTTGTTTTGATTTAGCATCTTGTTGATTAATTTTTTTGATTGTCTCAGAATGTTTTTCAGAGTCTGTTTTGGATTTACTTTTATTTGTTGCATCGGTTTTTTTATTAGAATCATTATTTTCCATACCTTCAAACATTCTTTTGGTACTTTTTAAAGCAAATAGATTAACTAAAATAAGCGGAATACCTAAAATAATAATCATATTTTTACTAAAGTATTGTACTAATAAAGCAAGTATTATAAAATAAAGTACCGCATTAATATTACCTAACATCATATAACCAATTACATTTAAAAGTGAAATAACTGCTACAATATTTAAAACCAATTTGTTAGTTAGTAATTTCGAAACAGTTGCCTTTAATTTCATTATATATATAATACTTTAAAAAAAGTTCATTTAAAATAAAAATTATAATCTTTATTGTAAATTAAATTAAATAATATTTTATTAAACTATAAATATTTATTAAACACTAGTTGCTCTACTACTTTTACTATTTATTTTCTTATAAGAAGATGTTCTTAATGATCTTCTTTTTGTATTTGGATAAATAAAACCTCCTCTTTGTTTTCTTATTTTTCTTTGTTTTCTAGTTTTTCTACCTCCTGTAATTATATTACCATTATATTTAAGACCATATTTTTGTATTATATTATTTATTTCATCAATATTATTCGCTTTATTTATTTCTTTTAAAGCATCACCATATTTATTATTATTATTTGGTAATTGTTGTAATTTCCTAACTAATAATTGTTTTATAGTTTGTAAAGGTATTTGCTGTCCAGAAATAATAGCTGTATTCATATCTACTTGATTATTTTGTACATTACGACCTTGAATTGCATTACTAATATCTTGCAATGTTAATTCAATTTTTTGAAATAAACCAGTAACATCTTGTATATTTTTTTGATTAGCCACTTCATTCGTTAATTCTCCTAAATTTTGAGTTGCAGTATTTATTGCTTGTGTAGCATTTATAATTCTTTGAGTGTAATCATTATTTTGGGCTTGTAATTGTTGAATTTGGGTTTGTAATTGTTGAACTTGATCTTTAGCTGCACGTTCTGAATCAGTTAGTGCTTGAACATGTTGACCTGTTTGTTGTTGCATATCTTGTAATTGTTGTTGTATTGCTTGAATATTTGCTTCCTTTTCATTAATAGTATTTTGTAATTGTTGTATTCTGGCATCATTTTCTTGTTGTTGTTGCTGAAGTTGTCTTTGATGTTGATCAGTTTGTTGTTGTAACTGTTGGGCGTGTTGAGCACCTTGATCCCCTCTACTTTGAAGTTCTTGATTTAAAGATGCAACTTGGGTTTTTAAATTTTCATTTTGTGTATTTAGATTTCTTATTTGTGCTTCATATTGATCAATTTGTTGTTGTATTTTATTTGTTTCTCCAACAGATTTTACTGATAAATCTTCTAATTGTTTTTGTAAATTATTTTTTTCAGTAGTAATGGTTTGTAATTGTTGTTTAAGTTGTTGTATTTGCTTATCTTTATCACTAATACCAGAAGTATTTTTTTGAACTTGACTCTGTAATCCATCCACTTGATTTTTGAAATCTCTGATTTTTCCTGCAATATCTTTAATTTTATTATTGATTTCACCTAATTTTGCTATAATCATATCAGAAAATGCTTTTTTGTCTTGTGTATTTTTTTGTATTATTTCATTTAATTGATTTAATTTTGCAAGACTGCGTTCAAATTCCTGAATAAAATTTTGATTGGTAGCCATATATTATATATATATAAATTTTTGTACTTTGAAAAGTTTAAAACATCAAATTATATTTTTCTCTCTTAATGATTTTCCTAATACTTCTGTATCTTCCATAAGAGAATCTAGATTACTCTTAATTTGTTTCATTTCATGGAGAATTTTCTTTTGTTCTTCTTTTGCATCTTCAATATTATGTTTTGTTAAATTACCTGATAATGTAAGATCTTTTATATAATTATTCAATAAATGTAATGCTTGAATTTGCTGTTGTTTTTGGTCAATTATATAGGAGTGATATTTATTATAATCATTTTTAACCTCTTCTAAAAAACGGTTCTGTTTTGAAATAAATCTTAATTTTTTTTGTTTTTCAAGCAACATTTGTTTTTTTGCATCGATTATTTGTTGTATTTGTAAAAATTGTTCATCCTTTTGCACTAAATATGGCTTATTATCTCGAATAACTATTTCCATTCTTAAAATACTCAATTATTTTATTCTTTTTTAAACAAATTTAAAATCTTCCTATTATATTATTTAGGATGTCCAAAACTATTGTAGAACCTTTACTCGCTCCTGACGATAACAGATTTGTAATGTTTCCAATTAAGTATAATGATATATGGGAAATGTATAAGAAACAAGTAGATTGCTTTTGGCGAGCAGAAGAAATTGATTTAACAAAAGACATAGATAATTGGCTTACCTTAAATGATGATGAAAAACATTTTATATCTATGATATTGGCTTTTTTTGCTGCCAGCGATGGAATTGTTTTAGAAAATTTGGCTTCTAGGTTTATGAATGATGTTCAAGTTGCAGAAGCAAGAGCATTTTATGGGTTTCAAATAGCTATGGAAAATATACATAGTCAGACATATAGTCTTTTGATTGAAACCTATATTAAAAATAAAGAAGAAAAACATAAACTGTTTAATGCTATTGAAAACTTTCCTTGTATTAAAAAAAAGTCTGATTGGGCTCAAAAATGGATACGTGATAATAGAAGTAGTTTTGCGACAAGACTTATTGCATTTGCATGTGTAGAAGGAATTTTCTTTAGTGGTGCTTTTTGCAGTATATATTGGTTAAAGAAAAGAGGATTAATGCCTGGTCTCACATTTTCAAATGAATTAATATCTCGGGATGAAGCTTTGCATTGTGAATTTGCTGTACTTTTATATAGTAAATTGCTTAAAAAGGTGGATAAAGCACGTGTATATGAAATTATAAAGGAAGCCGTTTCTATTGAAACAGAATTTATTTGTGAAGCATTGCCATGTAGACTAATAGGTATGAATTCAGATTTGATGACACAATATATTCAATTTGTTGCCGATAGATTATGTTTACAACTTGGATATAAAAAAATTTACAATGTTAGTAATCCATTCGATTTTATGGAGTTAATTAGTCTTGAGTCAAAAACATCATTTTTTGAAAAACGCAGTGACGCTTATGCTCTTGCAACCGTGTCCGGAAAACACGAGGCATTTATTTTTTGTGATGATTTTTAATATATTGTATTATATTTTATTATATATTATTATTTATTATTAAAAATGATATAAAGATTATATATAATATATATACATATTAAATAATGCCTAAAAATCAAATCGATTATTCGAAAGTATTTATTTATAAGTTGTGTTGTAATTATATATCTATTAAAGATATATATGTTGGACATACAACAAATTTTGAACAAAGAAAAAATTCTCATAAAAGAAATTGTGAAATTCTGGAAAAAAATACACGTGTTTATAAATTTATTAGGCAAAATGGAGGATGGTCAAATTGGTCAATGGTTCTAATTGAAAACTATGATTGTGGTAATAAATATGAAGCAGTAATGAGAGAAAGATATTGGATTGAACATCTTCAAGCAAATTTAAATTGTAATAATCCTATTGCAACAAAGGAAGAAAAAGAAAAACAAAAAAAGGATTGGTATGAAGAAAATAAAGAAGATATTTTACAAAAAGCAAAGGAAAATTATGAAGAAAATAAAGAACAAAAATTAGAATATCAAAAACAATATACAGAAAAAAATAAAGAAAAAATATCAGAACAAAAAAAAGAATATCAAGAAAAAAATAAAGAAAAATTAGCAGAACAAAAAAAAGAATATAGAGAAGCACATAAAGAAGAACTAGCACAAAAAATGAAAGAGTGGCGTGAATCTAACAAAGAAAAGATTAAGGAAGAAAAATCAAAAATAATAGAATGTGAATGTGGATCTCAATATATATTTGGAAATAAACATAGACATCTACAAACAAAGATTCATACAAATTATCAAAATCAACTTTGTGGAATTATTGAAGAACCAACACAACAATTATCAGAAGAAGAAAAGTTAGAGAATCTAAGACAAAAACAAAAAGAATATAGAGAGAAAAATTCTGATAAAATTAAAGAGAATAAAAAAATATACAATGAAAATCACAAACAAGAAATATCTGACCAAAATAAAATATATTATGAACAACATAAAAATGAAATTATAGAAAAAAATAAAAAATATATTGAAGAAAATAAAGATAAAGTTAAAAAAAATAAAGATGAATGGTATCAAAAAAATAAGGAAAAAATACTTGAAAAACAAAAACAAATTTATGTTTGCGATTGTGGTTCCGAAGTAAGATGTGCAGGTAAAGCAGAGCATAATAGAAGCACCAAACACAAAAACTTTATTGAAACTAAATTAAATATTCAAATAAATTAATAAAATAATTTTAAATTAAAATCTTTATAGGTTTAATTTAAAAAAATAACAATATAAAATATATTATGATCACTTGTAATTTAATGGGCGGTCTTGGTAATCAAATATTTCAAATATTTGCTACTATTTCTTATTCTATTGAAAGCGGAAATAAATTTTGTTTTTTAAATTTACAACAATTAGGAAGTGGACAAGCAACGATTCGAAATACTTATTGGGAAACCTTTTTTTCAAGACTTAAATTTTGTTTAATAAATCAACTACCAGAAGTATATATTATTAAAGAAAATGATTTTACATATAATGAATTATCTATTTTTGATTTAAAAAAAAAGCATGTTTTGCTATATGGTTATTTTCAAAGTTACAAATATTTTCAAAAAAATTATAATACCATTTGTAAATTAATAAATCTTGAAACTATGAAACAAAAATTATTTGAAAAACTTAATTTCAATAAAGAATCATTATTCAATACAATTAGTATGCATTTTAGATTAGGCGATTATAAAAATTTACAAAATTATCATCCTATTATGCCTTATACATATTATTATAATTCATTAAAACATCTTTCAAATAGTTTAAGTGAAAATAAATTTACAATATATTATTTTTGTGAAGATGAAGATATAGAAGATGTTACAACTACTATAAATAAACTAATAGAAGATTTTCCACATTATATTTTTATCAGAGCAAATAATTCATTAAGTGATTGGGAACAGTTGTTATTTATGAGTCAATGTAAACATAATATTATAGCAAATAGTTCTTTTAGTTGGTGGGGAGCATATTTTAATTCAAATAACGATAAAATAGTATGTTACCCATCTATATGGTTTGGCGAAGATTCTACAAATGATACAAGAGATTTGTTTCCGCCAAATTGGATAAAAATAAATATATAATATTAAACTATTTCTCTCATTTTTTTTAACCAATAACTTAATTTCAATTTATTGTAATTAAAAGTTTTATTTTTAAAATCATCTATAGTTTTATTCAGGATTTCATAATTAATATCACTCCAGTCTTTAATAATTAGTACTGGTAAATCATTATATAATTCATCTATATTAGATGTTCTGACAATTGGAATACAACCTAAAACAAGTGCTTCCCAAGTTCTGTGACAATCTAAACCATTACCATGTGGTGATAGAACAAATGAATAGTTAATTTGATTATTCCATGTTTCATTTCTACTAACTCTATTATTTTCAAAATATACTAAATCTTTTGGAATTTTATTTATAGCATCAATCCTATCATATCCAAAGTTAGTATTTGTAAAAAAATGACAATTTGAATAAACTTTAATTTGTCTTAAATTAAAAGATTTGCTATTATTTTTTATTTCTAATAATTCTTTTTCTTGTTCGAGAGGTTTTTATTATTTCCCCACCAATGAAATGAGTTTGAATTTAATGTATGATAATCTAAACCAATTGGTAAGTTTATAATTTTTTCATGTTTATATACACAATTCTGTACATACCATTTAATAATTTTATTATTTTCTATAAAACTTAAAAATTCATCAATATTTTGAAAAATATCATTGGGTATCGTATAATCACTACACCCAGAAACCAAAATGAATTTACAATTAATTGTATGGATTATTTTTGAAAAATGATAAATAGCATCAGTTTTAATGTATAAAATATTATTATCTTTTAAATTTTCAAATTTATAATCATAAACATTATTAACATCTAAAATACTATACATATCACATGACTTTCTAAATCCAACTGAACATATATATTCGCAATTATTTTCATCCATATTTGATAATAAAATATTTTAATATTTTAGTATTAAATATGCAATATTGTATATAATATTATTTTTACAAAATAATTGAATCTACTAAATCTCTTCTAATAATACGAATTTTTTCTGCTTTAAGATTGTTTTGTTTCATAAAAGGTAGTATAATTCCAATAAAACATGAATCAATTAAATATATTTCTTTACTATTTTTAATTGTATCAATATAGTTTACAATTTTATTGTAAACAAACTTCTCAGAAATATATTTTTTATTTATAATGTTATCACTATTAGATTCAAAGTTATATAAATTTTTATCATTACAAATTAAAATTGTTTTTTCATCATATAAATATTTATCTAATAAATTTGATATATTCAATGAAATATTATCGGATGATTTTAGTTGAATGAAAATTATATCATATAATTTTATACTATTGTATAACTCTATAGATTCTTCAGTTGAATTTATAAAAAAATAATCATAAAAAATCGTTAAATTTAAATTAATATCTTTATAAAAAGATTCAATAAAATCATATGATTTTTTTGTTAAAGTATCATATTCTATAGTATAATTCTTATCTTGTATATTATATTCAAGAAATAAATTATTAGTAATTTTACTTTGTAGATAATTTTTATGACATCCACATACAAATATATCATTTAATAAATAATTATCAGTAATAATTTTATATATTTCATTAAATTCATTATTTTCATTAAATGGTACACAAATTATATTTGGATTATTTATAAAAAATAATTTAACATTTGGATAATATTTATTTTTACATAAAAAATATATCTTATCATAAAAATTTAATAGAAAATGTAAAGCGCCAACCATAAATAGGTTATCACCCATACCATTATGAGAAACTAAATAAGCATTCATATTTTAATATACTTAAATATATTTATATTTATATATTTAAATATAAATATATATTGTATAATTAAATAAATATGTCCATAAAGGTTCCTATATCAATTGGTGAATTATGGGATAAGTATTCTATATTACTTATTAAAAATGAAAAAATAGATGATTCTGAAAAATTAAAACATGTATCAAAAGAAATTCAATTTTTAGATGATTTAATGAAACAATTTTCATATAATAAAAGTGAATTATTTACTAATTTAAAAAAAATAAATGAAGAACTATGGGTTATTGAAGATAAATTAAGAATTAAAGAAAAAAATAAAGAATTTGATTCAGAATTTATTGAGTTAGCAAGATCTGTATATTATACAAATGATAAAAGAGCTGAATTAAAAAAGGAAATTAATATTTTATATAATTCAATAATTTTTGAAACAAAACACTATATTGAATATAATTAGTTTACTATATAAAAATTGTATATTAAACTAATTTATAAATTAATTTATGTATGATCAAGAATATATATTATTAATATTAAATTGCAAAAAATATGTTAAAAAGGCTTTATTTCAAAAAATGACATGGTTAAAATATATACCAGAATGGTTACAATATTATCATGTTATTGGAGATGAAACTTTAGAATCTGATTTTAAATTTGATGATGTAGAGAGAATATTATGGATTAAGGTTGGAGATGATTATAATTCACTTCCTAAAAAAGTTATAAGAGCCTATAAAGCAATAAATGAAACATTTAATTACAAATATATTTTCAAAACAGATGATGATCAAATATTAGTAAATAATAAATATTTTGATATACTTAAAAATATATTAAAAACAAAGAACCCTATTAGCCATTATGGTGGTTATATTGTCGACGTTAAGGAATCTCATATATCAAAATACTATATATATCATCCAGAATTGCCAAAAAATTTACTGATACAAAAATCAAAATACTGTAGTGGTAGATTTTATTTTCTCTCTAAAGAATCTATTAAAGATCTTCTTCTCAAAAAAGATATTATAGAAAAAGAATATTTAGAAGATTATGCAATTGGGTTTCACTTAGATGAAGAATTGAAACAAACTATATTTTCAATAGCTACAAACAAAATATTTACAGATATTGAATTAAGTGATTATCCTCGATTGATACAAGAAGGTAAAATTTAATTAAATATCAATTTTTTTAAAGGAGATATATTTGCCTTTTTTTCTAAATTTACATTTTGTTTCATATATTCTTTGTCTAAGTCAGTCATTACTCTTATATAATTAGTAGGTCTTTTTTCAATATCACTATAATCTTCTCTCTGAGTAACAGTTAAAGGTATAATTAAAAACCAATTATCTTTCTTCTGTAAAGAAAACCAATATTTATCAATAGCATAAAGTACATGTTTTTCTGGTTCTTTCATTAGTTTTTGAATACCTGTTTTATAATTTTCAATTAATGTATCAAAATAATGATTTAACACTAAATAACCAGTAGTTGTTTGACATGTTGAAACCTTTACACATGTTGAATCAATATTTTGATAAGGAGGAATATTATTTCCTGCAACTAATACAACATCAAAATTAGTATGAGTTTCTAAAAAAGTATTAAACTGTGTTTTAAATACTTCAGGATTTAAAAATTGTATATCATCTTCTACTATTAAAACATGATCCCAATTTAACTTTTTAGCAATTTGTAAACATTTTAAATGACTCATACTGCATCCTAACGCTCCATTACCATTATTCATTTTAATAGCATTAAATCTTTGAGCATTTATTCCAATACTTTGTAATTGTTTTTCAACATGTTGTTTTCTATCTGGTCTAGATTGTAGATTAATATACAATGCATGTGTAATATCATTGATAGAATGTAAATTACTCATATAATAATTAAAATTAAAAAGTATTTAAATTTTAATTACTAAATAAAATATTTTTCTCTCAAATGTTATTAAGTTAAAGAATGCAACCTGAAACATTTACTAATCAAGAAAAGGAATATATAGCAAAACAAATAAAAAATATTACATTTGAAATGATAGAATCAGAAATGAATAATTTAATTCAATTAGGTAAAACTGCATGTAAATTATCACCAAGATCTAGAATAGGTAATAATATTGTTGATTATTTTACATTTGTGCACCGTTTGGAAACAAAAGGGAAATATAATATAAATTTTTATGAATTTATTGTTAATATTGAGGAATTTAAAAAGAAAAAGTTTATTCAAACAATGCTTACTTATTATGATGAGATTAAAAATAAAAATAATACAAAAAATAAATATGTTGTATTAAAAGAAACATATAATATTTGTATTAGTGCAATTAATATAATAAGACCATTGAATTATATGGAAATTTATACAAAATATAATGCAAAAAAAGTATTAGATTTTTGTGCAGGATGGGGAGGAGCTGCAGTAGCTGCAAGTGCTTTAAATTTAGATAAATATATTGGAATTGAAATAAATACAAATTTAACAAATCCATATATTAAATTAATTGAATATCTTAATCATAAGTCTAAAACAGAAATAGAAATGTATTTTGATGATGCTCTCAATATAAATTATGATAATATAGAATATGATACAGTATTTACATCACCACCATATTATTTTATTCAAAAATATAAAAATAACATTGAATATAAGTGTAAAAAAGATATGGACGAATTATTTTATAAACCTGTATTTAAAAAAACATATGATGGACTTCAAAAAGGTGGTACTTATATAATAAATGTATGTAAGGAAGTATATGAAAATGTATTGCAAAAATTATTTGGAGATGCACATGAAATTTTTGATTTAAAAAAATCTAAAAGACAAAATGATTATACTGAAATAGTTTATGTCTGGCATAAACCATTATAAATATATTTTACAATAAATAAATATATTTATTTTATAAACTTAGCGCTAGGTCTATACTGAGATGAAAATTGGCGATAAACTTGTGTTGGGATTTGTTTTTGACTATTATTATGATTATTATTATTATTATGATTATTATTATTATTATGATTATTATTATGAATATTATTAAATGAATCTTCTTCAATTTCTTTTTTTATATCTTCTTCTATTTGTTGTATAAGTGAGTCAGGTAATTGTTTCCCCATAGATATTAAATATTTTGCAACATTCTCCCTTTTCTCTCTTGTTGTAGGATAATAAGGTATATTTGACCAATCATTTGTAGTAACAACACTTTTTTTAACTTCTCTAATTTTATTAGGATTAATAATTTTTCTTCTTGGTTCTCTCAAATCATAGTTATAATACTCTTCTGACCCAAAAGGAATATGAGTTAAAAAAGTAGATATATTAATAAAAAATATACGTTTGTTATGTACTGTAAAAATATTATCATTTGGATTTTCTGATTTTTCATCAATATTATATTTTAATTGTGTAATAGTAATTAAACCATCTATACCATTATCGTGCTCACCTCGCCATGGATCTTTTTTACTAATAATTCTAGACATACCATCAAATAATTGTAAAATTTCTGGACTACCTATATTATAAAATATACTTCTATCAATAGTTAATCCAATAGCTTCACACCTTTTTTGTAATGTTGTATCTTCCATTCCCCAACCCCAAAAACAAGGAAACCCATTTACTTTTTCAAAATCTAAACCTTTCATAACAACAATACCTCCTAAAGCATATTTAAAACCATAATAATGTTTTACTACACCATGCGTTGTATTGTAATCAAATATTTTATTAAATGGTATAGTATCAATATCATTAAAAATAAAAGTAATATCTTTATAATGTTCAGGATATTTATCTTTGATAGCTAAAAATCCGATATTTTTAGTAGCTCCTCTATTAAAAGTTCTTGCATCACATTGATGAGATAAATATATTTCATAATCATCCTGATCTTCTAAAATAAAAGTCATATATTTGCTAAAAAAGAATTTATGCTGCACACGATTTCTATATGGAACTATAAATACTCTTTTTGGAACAAAAATATCTTTATTTATCTCATTATTTAACATTTATAATTTTTATAAAGTTTTTATTTCTAAATTTATAACTATTTCATATTAAATATTATGAAATAGATTTAAAGTTAATAATATTATTAATATTATATATAAATAATCATGATATTTAAAACCATTTTATTATTTTTATATATTCAATATTGTCTAGCGTTTAATATTAATAAACCAACATGTTCATCATGTAAATGGTTTATTCCAAGTAAAAATAAACAAGATGATTATGGATTTTGTAAAATATACAAAAATAAATATGAGTATAATGGTCAATTAATACAAATATACGAATACGCTAAACATTGTAGAGAAAATCCTTCAATGTGTGGTGAAGATGGATTTTTATATGAACCTATAAAAAAGTATGAAATACCTGATACTGATATAAGCGATATTACAAAAATGTCTGATTCTGAAAATCTTGAAGAAAATGAAGAAAATGAAGAAAATGAAGAAAATGAAGAAAATGAAGAAAATAAAGAAATAGAATGTTTATTTGAGGAATACATAAATAAGTGTTGCGGTGAAATATGTGAAAAAGACGATTTAATAGAATTGGAAAAAGATTATATAAATCTTGTAAAAAAAATTAAAGATTTAAATAAAAAAAATTTAAAAAAATTAAACAAAAACATATATAATTTTTTTAGAAATTTACAGTAAAACAAAAATAATACTATTATGATTTATAAATAAATACATAATATATAATACATAGAATTAACTAGTAATAGAATATTTTTTTAAAATAACTGCAGGTAATAAATCATCTTGTATTTTTTCTAGTTTTTTAAAACATTTATTTATTGTTACTTCACTAATTTCACTAACATTTTTAACATCTCTTTTACTTATATTTAATTTACAAACTTGTGAAATATAATAAACAACTCCAGCAGCAATGGAATGAGGAGTATTTTCTGGCATAGCATTCATTTTTTCTATTTTAATAGAAATAAAATGACATAATTTAGTTAGTTCATTATTTATATTTAATTTACTACAAAATCTTTCAATAAAAGCCTCTGGTTTCGTTTGTCCAAAATTTGTTTTCTCACAATTAATCATATCTTTTTCTAAATTATTAATAATTGCTAATGCATTTTTACAGCCTTTTGTTGCACTTGTAACATCTAAATTAAATATATTTGCTATTTCTTTAGCAGTTCTTGGAAAATTATTTATTCTACAAGATACATAAATAGACGCAGCAATAATACCATCACGATTATCTCCTCTAAATGTAAGATCATACTCTGAAATTTTCTTATGATATCTTATTGCATCATCAATAATCATTTTAGGTATACCTGCATTATTTGCCATGATAGTGATGTTTTGAAATTCATCGTATTGAGATTTTTCCTTATAAGGCATGGATTGCCACTCAGTATATCTTCTTATTTTTCTCATATCATAAGACATAGGACCATTACATAGAATTTTACAAGCATATGATGATTCTTCTAATAAAGAATTTATTGGCATACCACATCTTGTTGGATCAGAATTTTGATTATCATCCGCACCATAATATCTCCATTCTGCAGATAAATCAACTATATCTTTATATATAATACCACATTTTGGATTTGTACAAGTTAAAAACCCCTCTTCTGAAAATGCTAAAATATTCTCGCACCTTTCACACATTTCCCTATTACCAGATGATCTATAAATACATTCAAGAGGTATTTTAGTTTTATCAGGATTATCAATTTCATTATCAAATATGCTCCATAATTCTGCTTTATTAATTATTGTATTTTTCTTTTTTTTACTTTTGTCGTTGCTCATAATTGTTTTCTTTTATATTTTAAAAAAAATTCTAACTCAATTTTATTTTATAATATTTTTATATTTATTTTTTAAGATATTATAATATATTATGGGAAATATTAATTCAACAAATTCAAATAAATCAGAACAAAAAAAACACGAAACTTTTTATGATATTATTGATTATATTGCAACATATTATATTTTAACAATGGATTTTAAAAGTTTAAGCAAACTTTCTGAAAAAGAATATTGTGATAAGTTGATTGTATTAACTTCTGATATAATACAAAGATATTTTAATGATACTGAAGTAACATTTTTAGCTCAAAGAATTAAAAATGGTCTTGAAGTAAATGAGCTAAATAAAGAAAAGGTTTTCTATATGAATAAAGATAATTTAGAAGGCTTGGATATTTCAAATGATGCACAAAAAAGTATTCGAAAAAAACGTGTATGTATTGGTATAGCTAAATTTTATGTTAAAATAGCACATATATTTGCAGCAATAGTTATGACAATTAATCCTATGTATATATATAAAGATGCAGATGGTAATACAATAAAATCAGGGCTATTAGAAAAAGATAAGATTCCTAAAAATATAAATAGAAAATTATATAAATTAAATATTTGTGATAATAGAATAAGAGCACTTAAAAGAGGAGAGCAGATAGATGATGTAACAGGAGATGTAACAATACAACCTAAAATTTGTGATATAAATCTTAACAAAGATGGATCAGTAAAAGACTTAGAAGATGAACCAGGAATACCAGAACTAATGCAATTATATTTAGATGATAATTATGATTTTTCAAATGGAACCTTTACTGGTATGTCTGAAACTACTAAGAAACAATTTATGAAAGATTTAAAATTATTTTATACTGCATTTACAGGTAATGAAAATATGCCACCAGATATTACAAAATTTAGTGATATTAAACTAAGAAATTATAATAGTAAACAAGGATGTCAAGGTAATAATCCTATACTAAAAAATAAATATACAATAAATAAAAAAGATAAATTATTTGTAGATTATGCAGAAAATATCAAAAATATGATCCAGAATGCAACAAATAACCAAAATAAATTATTATATATAATTAATGAATTATTTACATATGTAATTGATCCCTATACTAATAAAAAAAGAATAAGAGTAAATCCAAATCTTACAGATGAATTACTACAAAAAGCAGTAGAAAAAACAAGAAAGTTTATAATTGAGTTATATATAAAGTGTGAAACAGATTATATAAATGGTGTAAAATTATATGAGGCTATTGTAGAATCAAAAATATTAGAAACAACACAAAAACAAATAGATAATTTAGGAAAAGAGGCAACAAAAATAATTGATGAAACAAATAAATTTGTTATTACAGAAGATCAATCAATTAAATAATATTATTTAGTTAATATATTATTATTTAAAAACAAAATTAAATAATAAGTAAAATATGAAATCGCCAAATATTATATTTTATAGATATGATAAATATTCAAATATAGATGAATTTTTAAATTTAAATAAAGATAAACTAAGTTGTAATTTAAATATTATAAGTAATAAGAACGAATTAAATAATTTATATGACTCAAATTATCACATATTAGTTACCTTCGGTGAATCAGATTCAGAATATTGTCGTGATGTAAATAGTATTATTGTATCTGAAATGAGAAATAGATGGGTACATTTTAGTAAAATTGATAATATTGATTCATTTAATAATTCAGTTATTTTTTGCTATATCCATTACATTACAAAATCTACATATGATAATATGCGTATGATTTTTTCAATATTTACGACTTGTTATAATTCCTATGAAAAAATATATAGAGCCTATAATAGTATTAAACAACAAAAATTAAAGGAATGGGAATGGGTGATAGTTGATGATTCGCCAGATGATAAACATTTTCAATTTTTAAAAATTGTTTTTAAAGATGATAAAAGAGTAAGATTATATAAAAGAAGCGAAAATAGTGGAAGTATAGGAAACGTTAAAAATGAGGCTGTTTCCCTTTGTCGTGGTAAATATGTAATTGAGCTCGACCATGATGATGAAATATTACCAGATACATTATCAGATGCAACTAAAGTATTTAATGAAAATTCTGATATAGGATTTATTTATATGGATTTTATAAATATATATGAAAATGGTAATAATTTTAGATTTGGAGATTATTTTGGTTTAGGTTATTCAGGATATTACAGAGAGAAATATAATGGAAAATGGGTATTTGTAGTTATGACGCCTAATATTAATAATATTACTCTAAGTCACATAGTTGGTGTGCCAAATCATCCAAGAATATGGAGAAAGGAAACTCTTTTGAAAATAGGTAATTATTCTGAATTTTTATCAGTTGCAGATGATTATGAGTTATTACTAAGAACATCTGTAAATACAACAATGGCTAAAATTCCTAAAATAGCATATGTTCAATATATGAATAATGGTAATAATAATTTTTCTTTTATTAGAAACGCAGAAATACAAAAATTAGTTTTTCATTTAAAAAATCATTGTTTTAAAAATTATAATATTAATGAAAAAATGAAATCATTAGATGCGTATGAAGAAGATAAAAGATATGACTGTCAAATATGGAAACGTAAAGATTTTGAACATAAATTTTGTAATAAAATAATAAATTTAAATTACACAAAACAGTATTGTATAATTGGTTTAGAAACTTTACAAAAATATATTTCAGAAATACGTATTCTATATGATAATTCTAGTAATGATTTTTTATTATTAGATAATAAATTTAATTCAAATAGTGAGCAATTATGTAAAGAGCTAGATTATTTAAGTTTAGATAGAATTAAATGTTATAGTATGGATGATTGTAGTGATGAAGAATTAATTCAATATTTTAAATTAATGTATAAAAGTTGTGATGATTATCATATTTATAATAGAGTAAATTAAATAAATCAAACCTTCATAAAAATAAAAATAAATAAAGTTATAGATAACTATTTATAACTTTATTTATTTTATTAGTTTTTACTAACAACTAATAAATTTTATTATATTTAAGCACGGGCACGGGCAGCGGCGGCGGCGGCGGCACGGGAAGCAGCAGCGGCGGCGGCACGGGAAGCAGCAGCAGCACGGGAAGCGGCAGCGGAAGCGGATCTACCAGCAGAAGCAGCACGAGAGGCTGAGGCAGAGCGTGAAGCGGAAGCAGCACGAGAAGCAGCAG